>JAEEGH010000838.1_pt1 | contig 95303 bp, 78 predicted proteins | sample 9134181 | NCBI WGS metagenome assembly JAEEGH01 (sample SAMN16246544, study PRJNA631951) | gut metagenome | biome: gut microbiome; feature: rumen; material: DP-attached | host: Bos | place: Iran: Karaj | collected 2018-10 | reverse complement strand
GCCCATCGGCCTGATGGAGGTCGTGGACAACTTCCCGTACAAGGTGCTGCGCGACTACTACGAGAAATGGTACCGTCCGGACAACCAGGGTATCGTGGTCGTCGGTGACATCGACGTGGACGAAGTGGAAGCCAAGATCAAGGACATTTTCGGAACCATCGCCACGCCCGTCAACCCGGCAGAACGCTACTATGTGCAGATCGAGGACAATGACGAGACCATCGTCAGCATAGCCGCTGACAAGGAGTTCCCGTATGCCCAGACCTTCCTCTTCTGGAAACACGACGCGTATCCGGTCGAGTTGAAGGGCGACATGAACTACCTTGTGTACAAGTATGCGATGGGGATGGCTTCGATGATGCTCAACGAGCGTCTGAGGGAGTTCACCCAGTTGCCTGAACCGCCGTTCATGATGGCCCAGTTCGGCTCGGACGAGGATTATTTCCTGGCCAAGACGAAGAAGTCCTACATGGGCATCATCGTATGCGATGAGAACAAACTGGAGAACGCGGTGGCCACTGTCTGGCGCGAAATCCTGCGTGCCAAACGCAATGGATTCACCGCCAGCGAATACGAACGCGCCCGCTCCGAATACATGAGCCAGGTGGAATCCGAATACAATGCCCGCGAGAAGAAGAACAGCGCTTCCTACTGCTCGGAATACGTGCGCCATTTCATTGACAACGAACCGATCATGGGTCTCGAGAACCAGTACGCCCTCAGCCAGCAGCTTTGCCCGAACATCCCGGTCGAGGTGATCAACCAGCTTTTCGCCCAGATGGTGGAAGAAGGTAAGAACATCGTAGTCGCCTCGATGCTCCCCGAGAAGGACGGCGTGGTTTACCCGTCCGTCGACCAGATGAAACAGATGCTCGCCAATGTGGCTGCCGAAACGATCGAACCTTTCCAGGACGAAGTCTCCAATGAACCGCTGATGACCACGCTTCCGAAGGGCGGAAAGGTCAAGAAGACGCAGAAGGCTCCGTTCGGTTATACGAAATATATCCTTTCGAACGGCGCGACGGTCTATGTCAAGTCCACCGACTTCAATAAGGACCAGATCCTGCTGCGCGCCTTCAGCGAGGGCGGTATCTCCCTCTACGGCAAGGAAGATGCGCTCACGCTCAAGAATATCGACCTCTTCAAGGAAGGCGGTGTAGGAAACTTCAGCGCTACTGCCCTGACCAAGGCGATGGCCGGCAAACAGGTTTCGGTCCGTCCGTATATCGGCAACTATGACGAAGGCGTTTCCGGCAATACGACGCCGAAAGACTTCGAGACGATGATGCAGTTGACTTACCTTTACTTTACGGCCCAACGTACCGACTACGATGCTTTCAAGTCGTGGCAGAACAAGACCCGCGCACAGTTGATCAATGCGGAGGCCCAGCCCATGACGGCCTTCCAGGATACCTTGAGCAATACCATCTATAACGGCAATCCGCTGGCTAAGCGCATGAAGTCGGACGATGTGGACAAGGTGAACTACGACCGCATCATGCAGCTTGCCAAGGAGCGTTTCGCGAACGCTGCCGATTTTACCTTCGTCATCACCGGTGCGTTCGATGAAGCTACGATGCTGCCGCTGGTGGCACAGTATATCGGCGGCCTGCCGGGCAAGGGCAAGGCTGAGAAAGCCCAGTCGCTCGGCATGCGCTTCGCCGAAGGACAGCTCGACAAGGTCTTCGGCAAGAAGATGGAGATTCCGATGGCCGTGGTAGTCTATATGGAAACGGCTGATGGCAAGTACAATCTGAAGAATGATCTGGCCCTCGACATTGCCAACCAGGTACTGGATATCATCTTTACCGAGGAAATCCGTGAAAAAGAAGGCGGCACGTATGGCGTAAGCACGGCCGGCGGATTCAACAATGCCTACCCGAAAGAGACCCAGTCGTATCTGCAGATCGTCTATCAGACGAGTCCCCAGGACTACGAGCGCCTGAACAAGCGCATCGAGGAACTGCTCGCCGAATTCGTGCAGAACGGCCCGTCCGAGGCCAATCTGGCAAAAGTGAAGGATTACATGCACAAGAAGTATCAGGAAAGCCTCCGCGAAAACACCTACTACAGCGGTGCCCTCCGGGTCCTCCTGAAATATGGCGTCGATGAGATCACCGACTACGAGCAGGTGCTGGATTCCATCACGGCCGCAGACGTGGCTGCTGCCGTCCGCGATATCCTCGCGCAGGGCAACCAGGCCAAGGTGATCATGTACGGAACAGAAGAATAGACTTCATTTGTACCCAACCTTATAAACCTTACTGAACTATGAGCTGTTTGCATATCATTGACCACCCGATGGTGCAGCACAAGCTGAGCATCATGCGTGACATCCGTACCGGTTCCAAGGATTTCCGGGAACTGCTGAAGGAGATTTCCCTCCTGATGGGCTACGAGGTGACTCGCGACCTTCCGCTGGAAAACGTGGAGATCGAGACCCCGATGAAGCGGATGACCGCCAAGGTCATCTCGGGTAAGAAGCTGGCCATCGTACCGATCCTCCGTGCCGGTCTGGGCATGGTGGACGGCCTGCTGACCTTGTTGCCTGTCGCCAAGGTAGGACACATTGGTCTGTACCGCGACGAAACCACGCACCAGCCGGTGGCTTACTACTGCAAGATGCCTTTCGACATCGACCAGCGCCTTGTGATTGTCACCGACCCGATGCTGGCTACGGGCGGCAGTGCCTCCGATGCCATCCAGATGCTCAAGAATCTGGGCTGCAACAACATCCGCCTGATGTGCCTTGTGGCTGCCCCGGAAGGTGTCAAGAAACTGCAGCAGGAGCACCCGGACGTGGACATCTACGTGGCTGCCCTGGATGAAGAACTCAACAGCGACGCCTACATCCTCCCGGGCCTGGGTGATGCCGGCGACCGTATTTTCGGAACGAAGTAACAAACACCTTTCCCGGTCAAGCCGGGAATGACGTACCCATGATTGGTTTATACATCCTGACAGCAGTCCCGCTCGCCCTGTTCATCGTCTACCTGCTGGTGATGGACTCTTTCAAACTGACGAAATGGTCCACCTTGGTTTCCAGCATCATCGGCGGAATGCTGATGTACCTGCTTTCCTGGCTGATCTGCCGGATCCCGGCCATCGGGGAGAGCACGCTGCTCGTATCGATCGTGGAGGAATTGAGCAAAGGCGCCATCCTCTATCTGCTGATCATACGGCACAAGGTGGGACTGCTGGGGGATGCAACCATCTACGGGTCCGCCATCGGAGCAGGCTTCGGCCTGTTGTCGAACATTTTCCATCTGACAGCCCACGGCGGCGCGGATTTCTGGCACACCCTCTTCCTGGGCTGCGAAGCGGCCGTGATGCATATCGGCTGTACCTCGCTGCTGGCCATGACGCTGATGATGGTGCATCAGGGCAAGTTCGGTGAGAACAGACTTGCCAAGGTCCTGGGATCCATTGTCAGTTTCCTGGCAGCTATCGTGGTACATTACATCCACGCGCTGGAGCCCATCAATCCCATCCTCATGACGGCGCTGCTGGTGATCTACTATTTCGTCAGCAAGCGTTCGCTCTTCCAGAAGAATTTCAAGTACGTGCACGAATGGCTCGATGCGAGCATCAACAACGAGATCACGCTGCTGGGCGCATTCAAACGCGGGGAATTCTCCTCCACCGAGGCCGGGCAGTACATGCTTACGCTCAAGGAGCATTTCGATCCGGAAACCTTCTTCGACATGTACTGCTATGTGCAGAACTATCTGGAGCTGTCCATCTCGGCCCAGAGCAACCTGATCCTGAAGGAAGCCGGCATGCCGGTCGTGCATGATCCCGCCAGCAAATCGATGCTGGTGGAAATGGCCGAGCTCAAAGACAGGATAGGCCCGACTGCGGAATACGCACTCAGGCCTATCGTCAAGCGGAGCCAGGTCAACCGGTGGGCGATGGAAAACCTGGTTTAGTCAGCCAGTTCTTCTTCCAGCTTCGCACGCAGATCTGAAACGTGGAAGCAGACGGCGGCGAGATTGCCGTCAGGTTTGACCAGAAACATCGAGGGAATCCAATGGAGGTCGTAAGCGACTGAAATTGGATTCTCTTTCCATTTGATCTTGTTGCAGACATTGAGCCAGGCGATTTCGTTCTCCACGCCGTAGTCGATCAGCGACTGGATATCCGTATCGAACGATACGCCGAGGAACTGGACGCCCTTGGGACCGTAGTCATTGTAGAGCTGCTTCATGGCCGGCATTTCGGCGCGGCAGTCCTTGCACCAGGTGGCCCAGAAGTCAAGTACGACGTACTGGCCGCGGAAATCACTCAGTTTTACAGGATTACCCGCAATGTCGGGCGCTTCGAAATCGGGAGCTGGCGTACCCATCTCCAGATTCGGCAGATACTGGCTCATGTCTTGCTGGACTTCTTCGGCCGGGGCTTCCGGGGCCGGGGAGGAGGTCTTTTTGCGTCCGCATCCAGCGGCAACGAAGAGGACTGCCAGGAGAAGGGCTGTGGAGAGGAAGGTTATTCTTTTCATGACTCGATGGAATTGATGTCGATCAGGTTGTTCAGGATGGCATAGGCCGTCAGGCCGGCGACGGTCTTGATGCCGGTCTTGCGGGTGATGTTCTTGCGGTGGGTAATGACCGTATTGATGGAGATGTTGTGGCGGTCGGCGATTTCCTTGTTGAGCAGTCCCTGTGCCACGCTTATGAGGATTTCTTTTTCGCGTTGGGAAAGCTCTTCCCGCCCTTCGTCCGGACGGCTCTGCTGCGTGGCGGAAGGATAGCTGCCGGGCGATTCGAGCATGCGCACCATCGGGACAAGCACGTCATCCTCGATGCAGGTATGGTGGTCGAGATCCTGTTCCAGGTGGTAGATCGACAGCAGCACGGCGATGCGCTGTCGGTTGTCACACACATCGGGAAGCGACTTCATGATCAGGTTCTTCAGGTCGGAGAGCGTTTCGTGGATCTGCGCGTGGTTCTCCTCGAAACGGTCGATGGTGTAACTGGTGTTGCGGAAGCCCAGGAGCAGGTCTTTCACGTAGGGGATGACCGTTTTCTCCTCCATTTCAAAATGCCACTCGAGCTCCCGGCGGTAGTCCGAGAAGAAGCGCTGGATGACTTGTTTCTGCGTGGGTGTGCAAGGCGCCGTAAGCTCCTGGAGAGCAGCGGAAAGCTCGACCAGGGATCGGTTTACGTAATAATCGTGCGACTGCTGGAGATAGCGCAGGATATCAGGGACGCGGCAGGCCAGCAGCATTTCCGCAGTCGGCCGGAAAGAGGGAGCGGAATAAACCTCGCACAGCAGCAGGAAGGTGTCGGCGTCGACATGGGCCTTCTCGCAGATCTGTTCCACGCTGTCTTCACCGAAACGTTGCTCGATCCCGAAACGGGAAAGCAGGCCCAACAGGTGGAAATCTTTTTCCACCAGTTCGGACATCTTCATTTTCCGGCTGAATTTCATAGCGTTTTCACATAGCTGCGGCGCCGCTGGAATTCGTGGGTCTCCATCAGGTCGTCGAAGATGGACTGGACTTTATGGTTGGTCTCCAGCTGCGGGTTTGCGTACATCCGGGTAATGCCGTATTTGTGGCAACTGTCGAGCAGGTATTTGAAGATCAGGAGACTCGCACCTTTACCCTGATACTGGGGAAGGACGCCGATCATCAGTGCGTCGATGGAATCGTTGCTGCGAAGGGCCCGGAGGATATGGATGAAGCCCAGCGGGAAAAGCTTCCCCTTCGCTTTGCGGAAGGCCTGGGAAAGCGAAGGGACGCAGAAGGCGAAGCCTGCGACCTGGTCGTCCGCATCGACGATGACCGAGACGAAATCCTTGTTCAGGATCGGGATATAGACTTTCAGGTACGATTCAATCTGCTTGTCGGACAACGGCGAATACTCGTAGAGTTCGGCAAAGGAAGTATTGATCAGGTGGAACAGGTCGACGCCGTATTTGCGGTTCATCTCCTTCATCGACATGCCGGTCACGGGGTGAAGCCCAAAACGCTCTTCCACCAGCGGGGCGAACTGAAGCTGCGGTACTTCGCCGACAGGGATATCCACGATTTTCTGGGTCCAGTCGGCATCCTTGACGAAACCGAGTTGTTCAAGCCGGTCGGGGTAGTAGGGATAATTGTAGATGACCGTGAAAGGGGAGAGGTGGTCGAAACCTTCCACCAGGAGTCCTTCCTTGTCCATATCGGAAAAGCCCAGCGGGCCCTTGATCTTCTTGCAGCCCCGTGCCTTGCCCCAGTCGGCAACGGCATCGATCAGGAGACGGACCACCTCGAGGTCGTCGATAAAGTCGATCCAGCCGAAACGGACGACTTCCTCTTTCCATCGGTTGTTGGCGTTGTGATTGATGATGCCGGCTACGCGGCCGACGATCTCCTGGTCGCGGTAGACCAGATAGAGCACCTTTTCACAGAATTCCAGGGCGGGATTCTTGTCGCCGAGCGTGTCGCGTTCATCGGAATGGAGGGACGGAACCCAATAAGGACTATGCTGATATAATCTTTCAGGAAAAGTGATGAACCGGTCCAGGTCGCGACGGGTTTTCACTTCTTGGATTGAAAGGGTCATTTTGGTTTAGGTAAATTTTCACAAAAATAACGTATTTTTTACTATTTTTGGCGGATTTTTTAGCGTAAAGTACAGAATTCGATATGAACAACTACTTCGATCACATGCTTCCCGCCGACGAAATGGCCCGGTTGCATTACCTTCCCACCGTCTCGGTATTTGTCAATTGGATCGAGCGCGAATATGCTGACATGCCCGCGCTCTCAGACCAAGTCAATACCTTTACCTACAAGCAACTCTGTGAAAGAGTGGCACATCGCCGCGCCTTCATCGATGGCCTCGGGCTGGAGAAAGGCGCCAATATCGGCGTTTTCGACCGCAACAGCGCCGATGCCATCGAACTGTTCCTGGCCATTACCTCGGCCGGTTATACGGCCCTGATGCTGCCTTCCAGCCTTCCGGCCCCTGCCGTAGCGGGTTGCTGTGTCCGCTTCGACCTCCAGGCCCTTTTCGTCCGCGACGAATTCAAGGCTCTTGCTGAAGGAGCACCGGCCCGCGTCTTCCCGTGCAACTCCACGTCTGACGCTGCGGCTCCCGCCGCTGAAGTGGATCCGGATTCCCCGGCTGCAATCTTCTTTACCGGCGGCACCACGGGTGCCCCTAAGGGCGCAGTGCTCAGCCATCGTGCGCTGATGCGCGGCTGCTACAACGCCATCTTCAAACCCGGCAAGGTAATCGGCGTCCACCGCTACATCGCCCTGCTGCCGCTCAGCCACGTGTTCGGCCTGATCGCCGGCACGATGGGTTGCTTCTATACCGGCAACCTGATCTTTACCTGCGAAGACATGAAAGCGACGATCGGCAAGCTGCCCGTCATCAAACCGACCATCCTGATCATCGTTCCGGGCATCTGCGACATTCTGGCCGGCCTTTGCAAGATGTACGGCCCGCAGTTCCTGGGCGGTCAGCTGCGCATGATCATCTCCGGCGCTGCGAACGTTCCGCCTCGTCTTGTGGACATTTTCACCAAGTGGGGTGTGGAGTTCTGCTTCGGCTACGGCCTGACCGAGACCGCGAACCTGACCTCGGCCAATGCCGACGCACTGACCCATCCGACCTCCATCGGCAAGATCTATCCCGGTCAGGAAGCCAAGGTGGTGAACGGTGAGCTCTGGCTCAAGGGCGACAACATCTTCTCGGGTTACTACAAGGATCCCGTCAAGACGGCCGAGGCCTTCTCGGAAGACGGCTGGTTCAAGACGGGCGACCTGGTGCGTTTCGACGAAGAAGGTTTCCTCTACATTACCGGCCGCATCAAGAACTTGATCATCCTGGCCAACGGCGAAAACGTAAGCCCCGAGAGTCTTGAAGAACCGTTCTATGCCGACCCTTGCGTCCGCGACGCCATGGTCAAGGAAGACGACCTGAACGGCACACGGGTCATAGCCGTGGAAATCCTGCCCCAGATGCCCGCTTTCGACGGCAAGAGCTGGGAAGAGGTGGAGCGCTATATGGACGCCCTTGTGAAAAAGGTCAACGAAAGCCTGCCCACCACGCACCGCATCATGAAAGTAACGGTCCGCAAAGAGGATTTCAAGCGTACCGGCAGCATGAAAGTCGCACGTAACCAGTAAGATGCCATGACCAGAGAAGAAGTTTTCGAAGGACTGAAAGAGATTTTCGCGGGCGTAAAGCCCCGTCTCGACCTGAGCACCGTCTCCTTTGACAGCCGGCTCGTCAACGACCTGGGCATCGATTCCCTGTCGATGCTGCTCCTTTCACTGGCTTCCGAGCACAAGTTCGGCATGCAGTTCGGGAACACCGAAAAACCGTTCGAAACGGTCGGAGAAGTCTGCGACTACATCGTGGCCGCCGTCAACACGAAATAATTACTGCAACAGATAGCCTGCCGCCTGCAGGATCTTGGTTTTGAGAAGTGGATGCATTGACTCGTGGGATGCGAGGAATGCTTCCACTTCTTTTTGGGCTTTCAGGGAGGTCTGCGGACCCAGGATGCGCTTGCACCAGGAAGCCGGGAAGAAGATGTCCCCGGTGCGCTGGATCTCAGGCAGTATCTCAAGGGCCGGCGCGATGTAAGAGGCCGCTTCATCTCCCCTGAGCGGATGGCACAGCAGGTCAAGCGCTGAAAGGACGCGGGATTCGGGCCTTCGGTTCTCCGCCTGGAGAAGACTGTTGAAAAAGGCTTCCCGCTGCTCGCGGGCGGGCGCTGCCGCACGGCACACAAAGTCAAAGGTGGCGATGCGGTCGGGATGCGTTATGCGACTGCGCTGGATGCGGCAGAGCTCCTCGTATCGATCCGGGAAGCGCAGCATCAACTGATAGGCCAGGGAAGTGTAGTCGTTTTCAGAAAGCGTGAGGCCGGGATAGGGCTTCTGCTGTTCCCAGATTCCGTAGAGCCGGTTGCAATCTTCGGGACTGTCGGCGAGGTTCATCATCGACCGGAATGCCTGCAAGCGGATTTCGTGGGAACGTGAGCGGTCGGAAACCATGGCGCCGAGCGTCCGTACAAGGATAGGCTGTTTTGAGCCGGAGAAACGGACGGCATCGCTTGCATATCCCAGGAGAGAGTTGAAAATCAATGGATTGTTTTCACTGTAGAGCGCTTCAGCCGACCATTTGACGAAGCGGGCGGCATCGATGCGCTTGCGCCACACGTTTTCGTACAGATTCATCAGGACGCCCATCCGGGCCGTTTCACCGAGCTGGTTCCACATCGAATAGCAGAACTCCGCATCGTCTTCCTCCATCAGGAAACATCCATAGGTAGAGCCGTTTACGTTGGGCAGCCAGTGACCGCCATGGCACTCCTCGAAACTCACTTCCTGCTGCCAGACATTGCCGTTTCCGAAGGGATCGATCTGTCGGAAGGATACCACATCGGTCTCTACGACTGGCTCATAGAGCGGCATTCCGGGTTCCTTGATCCAGACCCGGCTCCACTCGGCCACGTCGAAGCCGGCCTCCTGTTCGAATTCGGCGATCAGGCCGTCCCACGTCGCGTTGCCGTAACCATAGTCCTGCAGGTAACGCCGCAAGCCTTTCCGGAAGGCTTCGGGCCCCATTTTCCGGGCCAGGAAGTCCATCGCCACAGGCGCTTTGTCGTAGATGATATTGCAGTAGATCAGCCCGGCGTTGCTGAGGTTGTCGAGCGGGCGCTGGATGGCATTGGAGCCTGCGGTACGGTCTTCTGCATAAGCAGGCGCATAGTACGATTTGAGGTCTCCCAGCCGATGATTGATACCGGGGAATGCCGGCCGCACGATTTGCGCGGCAAACCAGTTTGCAAAGACCTCTTTGGTCCAGACGTCGTTGAACCATTCCATCGTGACGTAGTCGCCGAACCACATGTGCGCCGTTTCGTGGGCGATCAGCTGTGCCCGGTCGAGCAATTCGGCCGTCGTGGGCTCCGGCCCGAGAAAGATGCGCCGGTCGTTGTAGAGCGTGGCCCCGGTATGCTCCATGCCGCCGTACTGGAAATCGGGCAGCACGATGAAGTCGTATTTGGCGAAAGGATAGGGGATTCCGGTATAGTCCTCCATATAATCGAGCGCGTCGAAGACGAGGCTGAAAACGGCGGGCTTCTGGGACAGTTTCGCGGGATCCGTCTCGCGGTAGTACATCGATATGGACCGGCCGTCGCGCGTGGCCGTGTCGCGTTCGAAACGGCCGGCGACAAAGGAGAAGAGGTAGGTGCTCAGCGGCTCGGTTTCCGCAAAGGCGATGAGTCGCCGGCCCGCCTCGGCCGGGCTATCTTCCGAAACAGGCGCGTTGGAAACGGCTACCCAGTTCTCCGGCACCGAAAGCGAAAGCGTATAGCGGGCTTTCAGATCGGGTTGGTCGAAGCACGGAAAGAGCGTCCGCGCCCGGTCGGGAACGAGCAGCGTATAGAGGAATTCTTCCCGCTGATTGAGCGACTGTTTGCCGGCGAGAAACGCGATTTCGATGCTGTTTTCACCTGCAATTGTATACTTCTTTGGAATTACAATATGCTCGTTTACAATACTTACCGATAGGTTATTTCCATTAATTCTTAAGGAAACAAGATGATCGGGTTCCTCGCGGAAATCGAGGACCAGTCCACCTTTGCGCTCGAGCGTACAGGTAATTTGTTCCGTGGCGTTCACAGGGGCTTCGCGGTCGGCCGTCAGGTCGAAATGCAGACGGTAGCGAAGGTCGTGGATCTGCTCGCTGCGCTGGCGGGCGAGTTCATAGGATACGCCCGTTTCGGGCAACGTCTGGCAGCCTGTCACAAGGGCCAGCAGGGCCAGGATCAGGCCCAGATAAGCAAACCTGTGCATATGATGACACCGGAAACTACGAGGTCGATCAAGCAGAAGCCCATGATATCCTTGGCGTTGAGCTTGGCAATGGCCAGGGCGGGGATGGCCCAGAAGGGCTGGATGAGGTTGGTCCAGGCGTCGCCCCAGGCGATGGCCATACCGGTCAGGCCCGGATCCACGCCCAGGTCGGCGCCGGCGGTGAACATAATGGGCGCCTGGATAGCCCAGTGACCGCCGCCCGAAGGGACGAACATATTGAGGACGGCCGCGCAAAGGAAGGTGAACAGGGGATAGGAGACCGGCGTGGAGATGTTGATGAATCCGTCGCTAATGACGGTACCCAGGCAGATGCCCGACTTGCCGACGCCCATCAGGATGCCCATGATGCCCGCATAGAAGGGGAATTGGAGCAGGATACCGGCGGCACCGGAAGCCGATTTCGTGAAAGCGTTCACATAGGCGAGCGGCGTCTTGTGCAGGATGACTCCCAGGAACAGGAAGATCAGGATTACGGTATTCAGGTCGAGTGAACCACCTCTGAAAAAGAGTTTGATGACGACGTAAGATAAGCCCAGCAGGGCGATGATCCAACTCAGGAGTCGGCTGCTTTCCATTTTCTCAGCCGGGGTATCGGGCTTTGCAACAGGCTTGGGCTCGTCTTCCACCAGCAGGGCGGGATCGACCGTAATCACCTGTGTGCCTTTGGGATGCATCAGCGAATTGACCAGCACCAGCGCTGCGATGACCAACGCAACCATGATCAGGTTATGAGGATCGAGCACTGTGGCGGAAATGGGCACGGGATTGCTCAGCGCCCCGCGCGTGATCTCTTTCAGCCCGTTTCCCGGCGTAGCCATGGTCAGGGGGATGGATCCGGAGATACCGGCGTGCCATACGACGAAGCCGCTATAGGCAGAGGCAATCAGCAAGCGGTAGTCCACGCCGCGCAGTTTGCGGGCGATCTCTTTGGCGAAGATCACCCCCACGATCAGGCCGAAACCCCAGTTGAGCCAGCAGGCCACGGCGGATATGGCCGTAACCAGGGCGATGGCGCCAGCGGGCGTCTTGGGAAGGGAGGCAAGGGCGCTGATTCCTTTTTTAATGGCAGGCGCAGCTGCGAGCGCAGAACCGCAGACCAGCACGAGCGCCATCTGCATAGCAAACGCCAGCAGCGACCAGACGCCGTTCCCCCAATGCTCCACGACCTCCAGCGGCGTCTGCCGGCAGACCGGCATGGCTACGAGAAAAGCGATGATTGTCAGAATGACAGCGAAGATAAATGGCTCGGGAAGATAGCGCTGGACGAGCTTGACGCATCCGCGGATGATTTTCTGGAACATTGCAGCAAATTTGATAGACAAAGTTACATCTTTTTTCTATCTTTGCGCCCATAATCCGGACATGAAGAATTTCCTCTATTCTAACGGCTATGCAAGTGCCTTCGATCCGCTCGATTCCGTATCGGGGCGCGGTCTCGTGCCGTTGGGAGTCCGCTAACCCTACAAATAATTCAAATACTCGAAATGAAAAGATTGTTTGTCTTGTTTGCCTTCCTCCTGCTTTCATGTGCATTCCATGCACAAGATGTAAAAGCACAGACGGAGGGCACGTTGCTTATTGCACCCCGTGTTGATGTCGAACCCTTCTATTCCTTCGATGACCATAGTTGGTCGACGAGTCTTGGATCGACTTCCTTTTACACGTTCTTTGACGGCAGCCTCGGCGAGCATCTATCCTTTTCTTTCGGCAACCACTGGCTTGCTTTCAGCGACTTTTCCTTCGACGACACCCGCGCCCTGTACCAGAATTCCTGGCGCACCGCAGTCACCAACTGGGTGGACTGGGCGAACGTAACCGTCAATTTCAGCGGTTTCTTCCTGACTCTCGGCAAAGACTATATGCGCATCGGTACCCACGAGATCGAAGAATACGACTATATGTCCCACTGGCAGATCAACTCCGCTTTCTGGAACAACTACCAGGTGTATCAGTGGGGCGGCCGCGTCGGCTGGATGAGTGAGGAAGAAGATACGATGGTCTCGCTGGCCGTGACTACCGACATGATGATGGGCAAGCCCTTCCGGGGTCCCCAAATTGACGATTATGCCTTCACCCTGAGCGGTATGCATGATTTCGAAAACGTTGTGCTGCTGGCTTCGGTCTCGCACTGCAACATCGGCTGGCTGGGTGCTGCCGGTCTGAAGATCAACTTCAACGACGCCCTTTCCATGACGCTCGACGGATACGGTTCTGGCGAATATGCCGGAGGTGCCCTTCAAATGACGGCAGGCCTCGGTGAAAAATTCGACCTTCTGGCCAAGGTGGGTTACGACCACGGCAACTCCCATGTCATGGATTTCTGGGGCTCCCGCTTTTATTCCGGCGCCGGTTGCTACTGGTATCCGCTCCGGGACAACCGCGACCTTCGCGTCCATGGCCTGGCATCCTACGACAGCTACGACCATACGTTCGGTATGTCTTTCGGCCTGACTTATTCCTTGAACCTGAACCTCTTCTAGGAAATGAGCGAAAAAGATATCATCATCCGCCTGGACCACATCTCCAAGTCTTTCGGCGACAAGAAAGTGCTGGATGACATTTCCCTGTACATCAAGCGCGGCGAATTCGTGACGCTGCTCGGCCCTTCGGGCTGCGGCAAGACCACGACGCTCCGCCTGATCGCCGGATTCGGCAAGCCCGATGAAGGAACTGTCACGATGGAGGGAAAGGTCATCAACGACGTTCCGCCGTACCAGCGCAAACTCAATACCGTGTTCCAACGCTATGCACTTTTCCCGCATCTGGACGTGTACGACAACGTGGCCTTCGGCCTGAAGCTGCAGAAAGTGCCCGAAGACGAGATCGAGAAGCGCGTGAAGAGAGTGCTCAAGCTCGTGAGCATGTCGGACTATGAGGACCGCGACGTGGAGAGCCTCTCCGGCGGACAGCAGCAGCGTGTGGCCATCGCCCGCGCACTGATCAACAAGCCGCAGGTCCTGCTGCTCGACGAGCCGCTCGCCGCCCTCGACCTGAAGATGCGCAAAGATATGCAGATCGAGCTCAAGGAGATGCACAAGAAACTCGGCATCACCTTTATCTACGTGACCCACGACCAGGAGGAAGCCCTGACGCTCTCCGACACCATCGTGGTGATGAACGAAGGCAAGATCCAGCAGATCGGAACCCCGATTGACATCTACAACGAACCGGTCAACGCCTTCGTGGCCGACTTTATCGGTGAAAGCAACATCCTCAAAGGCAGGATGATGCGCGACCGTCGCGTCGCCTTCATCAAACACGAATTCGACTGCGTGGACGAAGGTTTCGGCGAAGATGTGAAAGTCGATGTGGTGGTCCGGCCCGAAGATATCTATTTCACGACCGATCCGGCCAAGTGCCAGTTCAAGGCCAAGGTGAACTCCTGCATTTTCAAAGGTGTCCACTACGAAATGTGGGTGGATACCGACACGGGCTACGAACTGATGATCCAGGACTACGACCCGTACGAAGTGGGCAGCGAGGTCATGCTTTATATCGACCCCGATGACATCCAGGTGATGAAGAAGGAACGCGAGGCCAATACCTATCCCGGCAAAGTGGTCGGGGAGGGGAAGGTCCGCTTCCTTGACACGGATTTTGCCTGCGACACCACCGGCTTCGCCGAAGGCGACGAGGTGACGGTGACCATCCGCTTCGAGAAGGTGGACCTGCTGGATCACGAAGAGGATGCCGACCTGACCGGCAATGTGGTGTTCATCCTCTATATGGGCAACCACTACCACCTGACCATCAAGACCGAAGTGGGCGAGAACATCTGGGTCGACACCAACGACATCTGGGACAAGGGCGACTTTGTCGGCATCAAGATCCTTCCTGAAGATATCCATCTTTCCAAACCTGCTGCTGGCAATGAATAAACGGTCGAGCTGGGCGCTGCCTTATTTCATCTTCCTGGTGCTCTTCGTCGTGCTGCCGCTGGTGATGATCGTCATCTATTCGCTGCAGGACGGGTCAGGACACTTTACGCTCAATAACATCACGAAGTTCTTCACGGACAAGGATGCCCTGAGCACGTTTGCCCTTTCGATCGAAGTGGCCATCGAGAATACGCTGCTCTGCATCCTGATCGGCTACCCGGCCGCCTACATCCTGGCCGACAACAAACTCAACCGGAGTGCAGTGACCGTGGTGCTCTTCATCCTGCCCATGTGGATCAACGCCCTGATGCGGACGTTGGCCACGGCGGAGCTCTTCAACATGGCGGGCATTCCGCTCGGAAAGGGAACCCTGCTCTTCGGTATGTGCTATGACTACCTGCCTTTCATGATCTACCCGATCTACAACCAGCTCAAGAAGATGGACAAGTCCTATTCGGAAGCGGCGCAGGACCTGGGCGCGACGCCCGGCCAGGTGTTCCGTAAGGTTACCCTCCCGCTGTCGATGCCGGGCGTATGGAGCGGCGTGATGATGGTCTTCATGCCGACGGTCTCCACCTTTGCCATTTCGGAGTTCCTGACCAACAACAAGATCAAACTCTTCGGTACGATCATCCAGGAGAATATCAACAACTCGATGTGGAACTACGGTGCCGCACTCTCGCTCATCATGCTGCTGATCATCGGCTTGACGACTGTGCTGCAGGGTGGTGAACAGGCGGAAGAAACCAGTGGAGGGCTCATCTGATGAAAACGAAGAAAGTCCTGGCCAAAGTCTATATCTGGCTCCTGCTGGTCGTCCTCTATGCGCCGATCGTCTTCATCGTGGTCTTCTCGTTCACCGAGGCCAAGAGTCTGGGCAACTGGACGGGCTTCTCGACGCAGCTCTACCAGAATCTCTTCAACGGCAGCATGCAGAACTCCTCCGGACTTCTGGCGGCCGTCAAGAATACGCTGCTGATCGCCCTTGCCGCCTCGATTGTGGCTACGGTCCTGGGAACCATCGCCGCCATCGGCATCTTCCATCTGAACGGTCGCAAGCGGGGCGTGATGACCTTCCTGAACAACATCCCGATGATCAACCCGGATATCATCACCGGTGTATCGCTGTTCCTGCTGTTCGTGTTCCTGGGTATCTCGCAAGGCTATCTGACCGTCATCCTGGCCCATATCACTTTCTGTACGCCGTATGTCGTGCTCAACGTAATGCCGAAGCTCCGACAGATGAATCCCAATATCTATGAAGCCGCCCTCGACCTGGGTGCCACACCTGCGCAAGCGCTGCGCAAGGTACTGGTCCCGGCCTTGCGGCCCGGTATGATCTCGGGCTTCATCCTTTCGTTCACGATGAGTCTCGACGACTTCGCCGTCACCTTCTTCACGCGCGGTACCATCGGCCTGGACACCCTGTCCACCTATATCTACGCCGACGCGCGTAAGGGCGGTCTGACGCCAGAACTCAAGCCGTTGATGAGCATCATCTTCCTGATCATCCTGATCGTCCTGCTGGTGATCAACATCCGTCAATCCAAACAACAAGCATTAATCGATAAGAAATGAAGAAATTCCTGATCCTGGCGGCGCTCTCTGCCGTCCTGCTGTCGTGCGGTGGCAACCGCGAGCAGATCCTCAAGGTCTACAACTGGTCGGACTACATCGACGAGTCTGTCCTTCCCGAATTCGAAGCCTGGTACAAGGCCCAGACCGGTGAGGACATCAAGGTGGTCTATCAGACGTTCGACGTGAACGAGACGATGCTCTCGAAGATCGAGAAGGGCCATGAAGACTACGACGTAGTCTGCCCGTCCGACTACATCATCGAGCGCATGCTCAACGAGGGGCTGCTTCTGCCGTTGGACTTCGCCTCGATTCCGGACGAGATCAACTATATCGACGCCAACACGGCGCCCTACATCCGTCAGGTCTTCCGCGAGATCAACCCGAACATCGACGCCAACCTTTATTCGGTGGCATACATGTGGGGTACCTCCGGTATCATCTACAATACGGAGAAGGTAACGCCCGAAGAGGCAGGCACCTGGGACATCATCCGCAACCCGAAGTTCGCCGGCCAGATCCTGATCAAGGATGCACCGCGCGATGTGTACGGTCCGGTGCTGATCTATCTCAAGCAGGAAGAGCTGAAATCCGGTAAGGTCACGCTGCAGGAACTCATGAGCGACTCTTCCGATGCATCGCTCGCCGCAGTCGAAGCCTATCTGAAACAGGTCAAGGACGGCGTCCTGGGCTGGGAAGCGGATTTCGGCAAGGACCAGATGACCAAGGGCCGTGGTGTGGTTTCGCTCAACTGGAGCGGCGATGCGGTCTGGGCCATCGAAGAGGCTGCCGAAGTGGGCGTATCGCTCGATTATATCGTGCCGGAAGAAGGCAGCAACGTCTGGTTCGACGGTTGGGTGATCCCCAAGTATGCGAAGAATATCAAGGCGGCCAGCTATTTCATCGACTTCATGTGCCGTCCCGACATCGCCATCCGCAATATGGACGAGACGGGCTACGTTTCCGCCAACGGTGCTATCGAAGTACTTGAGTCGCAGATTGATGACGAATGCGATCCGATCGACCTGAGCTATTTCTTCGGTCCCGAAGCCAGTGCGGTTCGCGTGAATCCCGTGCTTTATCCCGACAAGAGCGTCATCGACCGCTGTGCGCTCGAGCACGATTGGGGCAAGGATACCGACAAACTGCTGGCCATGTGGTCGCGCGTCAAAGGTGACAACGCCAGCGGGATGACCTATGTCATCATCGGCCTGGCCGTGCTTGCCATCATCGCCGCCATCATCTTCGGCAGCAAGAGCAAGAAGCGTCGTCGCAAATCCCATAAAAGAAGATAATTACGTTGGCTAACGAAGTACAGCAAGTCCCCGATAAGTCTTACCGGGGGAAGGATGTCCAGCTCTGCGCTGACGGCAAGTACCGCTGGGTATATGAGATGAATCTGCTGACCAATCCCTTCATCTTCCTGACGGTGCTCAAGATCTTCGTTTTCGTCATCATCGGTATCTGGTTCGTCTTCGGCTTCTTCCTCCACATTATCCAAGGAGACCTGGCCGGCATGCTGGATTTCGGCAAGACGATGCTCATCATGCTGGCGATTTTTACCGGGCTTACGATTTTGGGCGTACTGGTCCTCGCCATCCTTTACGGCGGGAAGTATGTCGTCTTGTTCGAAATGGACGAAAAGGAGGTCAAGCACATCCAGATGCCCAAGCAGTTCAAGAAAGCGCAGGCCATCAGCCTGATCACCGCCATGGTCGGCATCGCCGCCAAGAAGCCCTCCACCGTGAGCGCCGGATTGCTGTCGGCCGGCAAGTCTTCCAGTACGTCCGAATTCAAGAACGTCCGCCGAGTGATTCCCCGCCGCCTCTTCCATGTGATCAAGGTAAACCAGCTCCTGAACAAGAACCACGTCTACGTTCCCAAGGAAGATTACGATTTCGTGTACGATTTCATCAAGACGCGCTGCATCAACGCCAAATAGCGTTATCTTTGCGGTCCGATGAAGATAGCGCTTTCCGGTCATTACGGTTACAGGCGGCTGGTTCGCTCCTCGATTCCCAGCATCGCCATGATGCTGGTGGGCAGCATCTACAGTGTCGTGGACGGGCTTTTCGTTTCGAATTTCGTGGGGACCACGGCCTTTGCGGCGCTCAATGTCATCTGGCCGGCCGTCATGATCATCGGTGCGCTTGGTCTGATGGTCGGCACAGGCGGTACGGCACTCGTGTCGATGACCAAGGGGATGGGGGAGGCGGAACGCGCCAATGTGCTGTTCAGCATGCTGATCCGCTTTACCATCCTGATTGCGGTCGTCTTCATGGTTCCGCTTTATCTGCTGATGGAGCCACTGGCGCGGATGCTGGGGGCAGAAGGGGAGATGGTACACCAGTGTGTCATTTATGGCCGGATCTGCACGGTCGGTCTGCCGGGATTCATGCTGCAGATGTGCTTCCAGTCCTTCTATATGACGGCCGAAAAGCCGCAACTGGGCACAATCATGTCGATCGTCTGCGCCGTGACCAATATGGCGCTCGACGCGCTGTTTATCGTCATTTTCCACTGGGGACTCGCCGGTGCCGCCGCCGCTTCGATGACGGCCTGCTTCGTGGGAGGTTTCTTCCCGCTATGGTATTTCCGGAGCCGTTTCAACAATAGTTCCCTGCGGCTGGTCTGGGCTCCCTTCGAGCGGAAACCCATCCTGAAGACATGCAGCAACGGTCTTTCGGAATATGTCGGCAACATTTCCTGGAACATCCTGGCTATCTGCTACAATCTCCAGCTGATCAAGATGATGGGGGAGAATGGCGTGGCAGCCTACTCGGTTCTGCTTTACTACGGCTACGTCTTTGCCGCCGTGTTCTTCGGCTACAACCTCACCATCACGCCGGTCATCGGCTACAACTACGGTGCAGAAGACAAGGCGGAACTCCGCAGTCTGCTGCGTCACTCCATCTTCCTGCTCCTTGCACTGGGCGCCCTCATGACACTTGTTTCAGAGCTCCTGGCCGAGCCGGCTGCGCGTTTGTTCGTGGGCTATGATCCGGAGTTGTCGGCATTGACCAAGCACGCCATCCGGCTCTATATGATCAGCTTCTTCATAGCCGGCGTCAACCTGTTCACATCGTCCTGGTTTACCGGCCTCAATAACGGGAAGGTGTCGGCGATCGTCTCCTTCATCCGGAATCTGGTCTTTGAGCTGGGCTTCGTATTCCTGCTTCCCGCGCTCTTCGGCCCGGACGGCATCTGGCTGGCCGTAGACGCCGCCGACTTCTGCTGCCTGATCCTTTCCGTCGTCCTGATCCTGGCGTACCGGAAGCGTTACGGGTATTGATCAGTAGTTGTATTTCTTCCAGAGAGCCTGGAGCCGGCGGCGGATTTCGGCTTCGCGGGCATTGTTGCCGGGCTCATAGAATTTGTGGCCTTGCAGGACGTCGGGCAGGAATTCCTGATCCACGAAGTTTCCTTCGAAATCGTGCGCATACTTGTAGTTCTTGTGATAGCCCAGATCTTTCATCAGTTGGGTAGGGGCGTTGCGCAGATGCAAGGGGACGGGCGGTGCGTCGTTGGTGCTGTTAACCATGGCAAGTGCCTCATCTATAGCCAGATACGAGGCGTTGCTCTTGGGCGAAGTGGCCAGATAGATGCAGGTCTCGGCCAGGATGATGCGGGCTTCCGGCATGCCGATCTGATGGACGGCGTTGAAGCAGGCCTCCGCCAGCAGCGCCGCATTGGGATTGGCCAGGCCCACATCTTCAGAGGCAAGGATGAGCATACGACGGGCGATGAACAGCGGATCCTCGCCGCCGGCCAGCATACGGGCCATCCAGTAGATGGCGCCGTTGGGATCGCTGCCGCGCATACTCTTGATGAAAGCAGAGATGATATCGTAGTGCTGTTCGCCGTTCTTGTCGTACAGTGCGATGTTCTCCTGAAGCCGGTCGGTCACGACTTGATTGTCGATGCGGATAACGGCGTCCTCAGGGAAGGATTGTACGATTATCTCTATGATATTTAGCAACTTACGACCATCTCCGCCGCTGAAGCGGAATAGGGCTTCCTTCTCGACGACTTCGATTTTCCGATCTTTCAAGTAGTCATCTTCGGTCAGCGCACGGGTCAAAAGAGTATCTAAATCTCTAATATCCAGCGATTTAAGCACATAAACCTGGCAGCGGGAAAGGAGCGGGCTGATGACTTCGAACGAAGGATTTTCCGTGGTTGCACCAATCAGGACGATCAGACCGCTTTCAACAGCGCCTAGCAAGGCATCTTGTTGGGCTTTATTGAAGCGGTGGATCTCATCGATGAATAGGATCGGGGCACCGGCCGTAGCGAACATCCGCCCGGACTTGGCTTTGTCAATGACTTCACGGACATCCTTGACGCCGGAACTGATTGCGCTCAGCGTGAAGAATTCGCGCTGCAACTGATTGGCGATGATCCTGGCAAGCGTCGTTTTACCGACACCCGGAGGACCCCAGAGAATGAACGAGGAAACGTTGCCGGTTTCAATCATTTTTCGGAGCACGGCACCAGGACCGACCAGGTGTTCCTGACCGACATACTGGTCGAGGGTTCGCGGTCTCAGCCGTTCAGGAAGGGGGATAAGCGGAATATCGGGCGATTTCATCTCTACAAAGATAAAACATTTCTTCCGTAATTCCTACTTAACATAATATAAATTGTATAACAATTGTGTAGGCTAAATCCACCCAATAATAGGACTTAATGTGTATATATACATTCTGGGTTCAATATTCCTTGATTCTTATGCACTAGTTGCGTAATTTTATAGAGAAAAATCTATAAACCACTGACACCAATACGCTTTCAGTATGAAAAAACTATTTATGTTTATTCTGTTGCAACTGGCGGTTTTGGGCCTGTCCGCCCAAAATTCTTCCCCAGGTGTAGTTTCCGGCATCATTACTGACACTTCCGGCGAACCGCTGGCCGGTGTGGCGGTAGTTGTCAAGGGAACGCAGGTCAACACGCTTTCGTCCGCCGACGGTTCCTTCTCCATCAAGGCACAGCCGCGCGATGTACTGCAATTCATTATGCTGGGTATGAAAGACCAGGAAGCCGTCGTCGGCAACAATCTTTGGCTCAACATTATCATGGATACCGACGTGGACATTCTCGACGAGGCTGTCGTTACGGGTTACGGTACCTTCAAGAAATCCACCTACACGGGATCCGCTTCAGTAGTCAATACGGAGAAACTCCGTGAGCTGCCTGTCGTCTCCCTGACGCAGATGATGGAAGGCAACCTTCCCGGCGTCCAGATGTTCTCGTCCTCCGGCCAGCCTGGTTCCGGAACGTCTACGTTGGTCCGTGGCCGTGGTTCCATCAATGCCTCCACCGAACCGCTCTTCGTGCTCGACGGTGTTCCGGTCGGATCCGGCAACTTGAGCGAGGATAGCAACAATGCCGGTGGCCTAGGTATTCTTTCAACCATCAATCCTGCTGATATTGAGAGCATTACGGTGCTCAAGGATGCCGCATCGGCCTCCCTGTACGGCGCCCGTGGTGCGAATGGCGTCATCTTGATCAAGACGAAATCCGTCCAGAAAGGAAGAACCGTTTACAATGTCAAGGTGAACGGCGGTTTTTCCGACTTCGCAGTCCCCTATCGCCCGATGATGGGTGGACAGGAGCGTCGCGATCTGATCCATGAGGGCTACGTCAACTACCAGCTCGACCGTGGCATGTCTTTGCAAGAGGCCCAGCGCTGGGCTGACAGCCAGATCGACAACGTCGCTCCGATTCCGGCCGGCGGCTTCGCAGACTGGGAAAAGGCGATGTTCCATAGCGGCTGGCAGCAGAATTACGACTTCTCGGCGATGGGCGGTTCCGACCAGACCCGCTTTACGGCCAGCGTCAACTACACCAAACAGGACGGTATGTCGTTCGACTCGAACCTGAAACGCTACAGTGGCCGTTTCGGTATCGAGAATACGCACGGCAATCTCGATTTCGGCGTCAACGTACTGCTTTCCTACACGCAGAACAAAGCGACTCCGGAAAGTGATTACTATTCCAGCCCGTTGTTCGCGACCCGCTATTCGATTACACCTTCCGATCCGATCTATCTCCCGGATGGTTCCTACAACCATGCACTCTCACAGAACGGCAATTACAACCCGATTGAAGAGAATGAAGTAAACCGCTTCTCTACCCAGGCCTCCAGGGCGTTCACTTCGGCACACGTCGGTTATACTTTCATCCCCGGATTGAAGTTGCAGACCACGTTCAATGCCGATATGGCCTATACCAAGGAATTCCGTTTCTGGTCGCCGCAGAGCGGTGACGGCCGTTCGACCAATGGTAATGCTTATCAGGCTATTTATCAGCGATTTAATTGGGATTCCAATACCCTGCTCAGCTACATCAAGTCGTTTGGCGACCATCACGTGGACGCCGCGTTGGCTTATGAGGTCCAGGAAAAGAATTACGACTACGTCTATGCCCGCGCCGTTGGATATGGCAAGGCTACGAATCCGGATCTGAACAATGCTTCCACCCCGCGTGCTGCCAACCAGTCTTCTACCCAGGAGCGCATGCAGTCGATAGTCGCCCGTCTCAATTACGACTATGCCGCCCGTTACCTGCTGAGCTTTAGCTTCCGCCGGGACGGTTCTTCGCGTCTTGCACCCGGCAACAAATGGGATAACTTCTGGGCAGTCTCCGGCTCCTGGCGTATCATCAACGAGCGTTTCATGCGTTCGGTGAAGGATGTCTTGTCGGATCTCAAGATCCGCGCTTCCTACGGTGTCAACGGTAACCTTCCCAGTTCTCTCTACGGTTTCTATGGCACCTACTCCACTTCCGGCGCTTACTTCGAACGTCCGGCCATGACCGAGAACTCGATTGCCAACCCCAATCTTTCGTGGGAGCGCAACTATGCGTTGAACCTGGGTCTGGATTTCGGCCTGTTCAAGCGTGTGAACGTCACGTTCGATGCCTACCGTCGCCACACGACGGGCCTGTTGATGAGCATGAAGGTCAACAATATTTCCGGCTTCGGCTCCATCACCGGCAATATCGGCGAGATGGAGAACAAAGGTTTCGAGATGGAAATCAACTCCCGCAACATCGACAGGCGGGACTTCTATTGGACGACCTCCTTCAACCTGGCGCACAACAAGAACAAGATCCTCAAGCTGAACGATGTCGATGAATACAATGATGGACGCTATATCCGTCGCGTCGGAGAGTCGTTCGGTTCGATCTACCTGCGCGAATACGCGGGCGCGGATGCCCAGACAGGTCTCCCGATGTACTATGACAATGTCGAACAGGCCGATGGAAGCTTCTCCAAGAATCTGGTGTCCGACCCCAACGACGCCTACCGCATCATCGTGTGTGACATCTTCCCCTACCTCACCGGCTCGTTGCAGAATACGATCGGATACAAAGGCTTGTCGCTTTCGTTCAACTTCACCTTCTCCCTGGGCGGTCATTCCTATGACAACCTGATGTATGGTGTGGAGGATGACGGTTACAACCCGTATATCAACAAGAGTATCGCCCTCCGCGACCGCTGGCAGAAGCCGGGTGACGTAACGATGGTCCCCCGCTATGTGTTCGGACAGGAGTATGGCGGTTGGTGGAACTCTTCCCGCGGTGTGCACAGCACGGACCACATCCGTCTCAAGAACCTGATCCTGAGCTACAGCCTTCCTCAGCGCTGGATGGAATCCATCCACATGCGGAGCGCCAAGGTTTATATCTCCGGAACCAATCTGCTCACCTTCGCGAAGTATAAACTCTATGACCCCGAGATCCAGGGCGTGCATTACCTGAATATCCCGCCGCTGAAGACCATTGCGCTCGGTATTGAACTCGGAATCTAAACAAGGAGGAACGAATCATGAAAAGAATATTTTCCATAATCCTTATTGCTGCGCTGGCTGCTTCCTGCAGCGATTTCCTGGTAGAATACCCGCATACGTCGGTTACCTCCGACAAGGCCATCGAGACGTTGGAAGATGTGGATTATGCCGTCAACGGCATCTATGACCTGATGGCGATATCGGGTTACTACAGCGGTGCCATGTTCTATTATGGTGACGTCAAGGGTGATGATGTACAAAGCCTGTATCAGTCCGGTCGCGACGTTTATTACTGCTATATGTTCGCCCATGTCGCGAACGGTCTTCGCGCCGGTTCTCTCTGGGGACGTCCCTGGTATGTCATCCGGCAGGCGTGCAATGTGATCGATGCCATCGAATCGGGCAAGGTCGATGCCTCGAGTGCCGCGACGAACAATTATCTGGGACAAGCATACGCGCTCCGCGCCCTCGCCCATTTCGACCTGACCCGTCTCTTCGGTTATCCTTATCCGAAAGACAAAGGTGCAAGCTGGGGTGTTCCTATCGTCGACCACGTGCTGGCCATCGATGAGAATCCGATCCGCAACACCGTCGCCGAATGCTATGATTTCATCATTCGCGAACTCAAAAAGGCTATCCCGCTGATGTCCACGGACAAGGACAACAGCCGCATGAACCAGTATGCCGCCCGTGCCCTGCTGGCCCGCGTCTATCTGTATTGCGAAAAGAATCAGGAAGCATTCGAGACCGCCAGCAGCCTGATCGAGGAACTCAAGTCTTCACCCTGGCAGCTGGCATCGAATGCAGACTACCTGCACATGTTCGACCTGAACAACAAGTTCAGCTCGGAATCGCTGTTCGAAATCGCCCACTCACAGAGCGACAATCCCAGTTGGGATGCCCTCTCCTACCTGTATCACTGGTGGGGATATGCCGATATGATCGTCACGCTCGACTTTGTGGATCTGCTTTGGGAAGATCCGGACGACGTCCGACTGAATCTGATCTCGAACGAACGCGGCTACCAGTGGTGGCTTATGAAGTATCCGGGTCCGGATCACTGGACGCCTGCCGTCTACAACAACTATATGGTTCTCCGTCTCTCCGAAGTCTATCTGATCGCTGCGGAGGCGGGTGTCAAAGGCGGCGGCAGCAGGACCAAGGCGCTTGAGTATCTCAATGCCATTGTCAACCGTGCCAATCCGGCCAAGATGGTTTCCGACGCCGAATTTACGCTGGACCGCGTCCTGACGGAACGCCGCAAGGAACTTGTCGGTGAAGGACACCGTTTCTTCGACGCACTCCGCAACGGAAAGACCATCGTCCGCGAGGGCGGCGTCCATCTGATCGGTGTGCCGAGCAACATTGACTGGAATTATGAGAAGTGCGTCCTTCCGATTCCCGTCGACCAGTTCCAACTCAATCCTGACATGCAGCAGAATCCGGGCTATGCCCGCGACTGATGTCATCTCAACAAGATGAGGCTGTTTCTCTGTGAACAGCCTCATCTTTTTTATATATTTGTTCCATGAAACGTCCCTTTTCCGTACTGAGCGCCGCTTTGCTGCTGGTTTTCCTCTCGTTTGCTGTTGCTTGCGAACCCGTAGATGATCCCATTCCCCAGCCCACCCCCACTCCGGTCGATGAGCCGTCCATCTCGCTTGACTGCCTTACCTTCCACAGGTTTTCGAATCCCGATTCCGTGGTTGTCATCGTCAGTGCGGAGGAGAACGCGTCGTTCGACGTCCAGATTCCGGATGATGCCGCTTCCTGGGTATCGACTTCCACGTTGCACGGTACCCGGTCCGGCGGTATCGGTTTCAAGATCGATACGAACGGTACGGGGCAGGACAGGTCAGCCGCTATCACCTTCCTTTACGGTAAGGACAAGACCCATCGGGTCTATATCAATCAGGAATCCAAGTCCCGTTCTTCGTACTATGAGAGCTGGGGGATTGCCGGCACTGTCTTGAAAGAGCATCGCAACAGCCGCCCCTATTCCTGGTATATCGACCAGGCCAATACGGGGCCTCTTTCCAACGAGAATTGCGGGCCTTCCTGCGTGACGATGGTGGCGAAATGGTATAACCGTCTGTACGACAAGAACACGGAGCATGCGCGCTCCCTTTATCGTCCGACGGGTGGATGGTGGTATATGAGCGACATTACCGGATTCCTGGGTGCCAAGCAGATCACCAACCGCCTGATCGTCCTGCCGGGCACGGATTTCCTGAAAAATGAAATCGACAAGGGAAACGTCGTCATCGTCTGCCTGGATATGAATCCGCTCAGCTATAACGACAGCAATACCGAACGCATCGACAGGTTCTACCGGACAAATCCCCAATGGGGACATTTCCTTGTCCTATACGGTTATATCGAGACGGAAACGGAACTGTTCTTCGAGGTCTGCGATCCCAACTCCTACGGGAAAACCTATCTCGACCAGACCCTGAAAGGTGACGGCCGCTTCTATCGCGGCGGTGAGATTTATCGTTCTGTCAGCACCTGGTCGTCGCGCGTCTGTGTCATCGAGCATCCGTAGCGTTCGCTGCGTTGAGGATGCTCCAGAACATGGCGCGGGCAGCGTCTTCCAGGATGGAAGGATCCTGGATCTCCCAGCTGTCGCGGGGTTCGTGGTAATAGGATCTCCCTCCTACCGAATAGAAATCGACAGTCGGATACCCGTTCTTCATGAAAACGGCGCCGTCCGTCCGCGGACGGGTCACATATCGATTGGGATAGAAACCGAGCGGCCGGTGAATATACTGGTCGTTCGCTTTTTGTACATACTCCCTGATTTCAGGGTTATCGTATTTGTACCCGACCGAGAAAGCGTTGCCGATTCCCACTTGTTCCAGGTTGAGGATGAACTTGACGCTTTGGGCAGGAACGACGGGATGGGCCGTCAGATAAAGACTTCCGGTAAGGCCGGCCTCTTCGCCGTCGAGCGACAGGAAAATGACGCTCCGCTTCGGTTTGACCTTGCTCTCCTGCAGGGCTTTGGCTACAGCCAGCAGGCAAGCCGTCGAGGAATTGTTGTCATTGGCCCCTGCGATATGGTACGGGACCATGCCCAAGTGGTCGAGATGCGCTGAGAGGATCACGTATTCGTTACACAGTTGCGGGTCGCTTCCGCGCACCATGCCCAGCAGATTATGTCCGACGGCATCTTCGCGATGCGACATGGTCATCTGGATGCAGGCTTTCTTGCCGGTAGCGAAAGAGGCGGGTTTCTTCTGGACTCTGAGCTGCCGGATCAGCGACTGGAAGTCCTTCCCTTTCCCTTCGACCAGTGAGTCTGCCAGTTCATCGGTAATGTAGGCATAGACGAAACCGGGATCATATCCGTTGTTCGGGCCGGGTACCCAGCGGTAGAGCATTCCGATGGCTCCGTGCGCGACTGCATTGGCCACTTTATACTGATGAAGGGTATAAGGGTACCAGATGCGCAGCGTGTCGTCATTCCGGCTCGTATTGGGCGTTTCCCCTTCGATCAGGACGATCTTGCCACGGACATCGATGCCGGCATAATCGTCATAGCCCAGTTCCGGGGCTGAAACACCGAAGCCGGCGAAGACCACTTCGGCCTCAGCGATGCCGTTGGCAGACGTTCCGCCGGCAAACCATTCCTTCGCCCAGAGGCAAGTGCGGCCGTCGACTGTGAGGCTGCACGGCCCGGCTACTTCCGTACAGGAAACGGGATAGTCCTGTGAATAGCCGTTGAGACCGGGCACGGGCTCAAGTCCGATTTCCGCATAACGGGAGCTTACCCAGTCGACAGCGCGCCGCATTCCCTCCGATCCGCTGAGTCGTCCCTGGAACAAGGTGGAATCCGACAGGAGCCGGACACAGTTGAAGATCTCCACTCCTTTGATGTTGTCGAACATGGCATTCAGATAAGCCCGCTCCGGCGTTACTGGACGAGCTTCGCCGCGTTGTGCGGCAGCGGGATGCACAGCTACGAGCAGAAACGCCGCAGCAGTAGCAAGTATGGCGTGGTGTGTTTTCATGGCTATTGCTGTTTCAGTTGTCGAAGTACTTCCTGGATGGCGGCGTCCAGCTGCGGATCGGCGCCGGTAATACGGTCCTTGAAGGTATTCTTTACGTAGATATCGGGCTTGACGCCCAGAAATTCGAGATCCTGTCCGGCATTGTTGTAGCAGCCCCAGGCCGGCATGCGGGACGAGGACCCGTCGATCAGACCGACGGAGGAAGTGAAGATGATCCACCGGTATGTCTCGGTTCCGACAATCTTGGCCAGTCCGAGTGTCTGGATGCCGTTGGAAGTAACTTCCGCATCGCTCAGGCTATGCTCGTTGACCAATACGACGATCGGCTTGTCGGAAGGGGTCACGTTGGGATGCGAGACCTTCGGGAAATCGCGGTAACTCCACTGGAAGTGCTGCTTTTGCCTTAGAAAGTCAATCACTTCCTGATGGACATTGCCTCCGTTGTTATAGCGCAGGTCAAGAATCAGTGCATCGTAATTGACAGCATAATTGTGCATCCTCAGCAGGAAGTCGTCCAGGTCTCCATTGCCCATCGCACGCATATGGATATAAGCGATCCGTCCTTTCCCGTCTTTTTCGACCCGCGCTTTGCAATCGTCTTCCCACTGCTTGTACTGCAGATTCTTGAACGCCATCAGCGGCATTGTGTGGACTTTGACGTCGAACTCCTTCCCAGCCCTGTTGAAGGTCAGTTTCACTTCATCTTTCTGCAGCGGCGTGGAGAGATACTTCTCCCGATTGACGGACGGGACGATACGGACGCCGTCGACAGCGACCAGTCGGTCGCCCTTTCGGATGTCGATCTCTACTTTGTCGGCTGCGGTCCCTGGAAGGATACCTGCCACGGTATAAGGTTCCTGGTTGTCGAAGAGAATGCCCGTGACGATGGAATGGATCCTTGTCTCGGTCCTCTCTTCAAGCCCCATGGAATTGAACCCCAGATGCGAGGAATTGAGTTCGCCCAGCATGTCGGCCATCAGCGTCCGTAACTGCCCCCGGCTCTTGATGTCCGGCAAGAAAGCTGCATATCGGTCGCGGACATTGACCCAGTCTGCGCTGTGATAGTTGACATCGTAGAAGTTCTGGGCAAGGACGGCCCAGACCTCGTAGAACATTTGGGAAAACTCGTCGGAGAGGGTCTTGTCCACATCGACAGAAACCGGCACTTCCGTCGTGCTCAGCGAGTTGGGGTCGATCTTTTGGACCTTGCCCCGGGAAAGATGATACAGGCCTTCCTTGGAACCGAAGAAGGTTCCGGGGCCCAATCCTTTGACGGCCTTGGGTTTTGCCTCCGGATCATCGATATCCAGCGCCCGTACTTCGCGTATGCCGTCAGAGAAGGTGGAGTAGAACAACAGCGTCTTTCCTTTGGCGGGATAGAGATACAGGCCCGTTTGGCGCCCCGAGCGTTCCAGCGGTTCCAGGCGAGTGTAGATATCCTTTGTATCGATGCGTACGACAGAATCCTTCGTGCTCTTTTTCGCATCGAACAGCTGATCATACGTATCCGACTTGAACTTGCTGTCGTATTTCTGGAGCGGCAGTTTGAAGGCCTGTCCGGCATAGCCGCGCGGGAACGAAGAACTGGTGGGATTGGCAATCATGAACAAGTATTTCCCGTCAGGCGAGAAGATCGGATTCTGTTCCGTGGAAGCGGAATGGGTGAGATTCTGAAGCTTCTTGTCCGTAAGGGAATACAGGAAAATATCGGGTTCGAAACGGTCCATCGCATCGAAAGCCAGCCACTTGTCATCCCAGGAGAAGGAGATGTTGTATTGCGAGAACGACCAGAACTGGGCATCCGCCACCTTTTCCGTCGTTCCGGCTTTCATGTCGTGGAGCATGACGTAGCGGTCGCCATCGATGAAAGCAAGCTTGTCGCCCTTGTGGGAAACCGTCAGACTCTTGATGTTTCTTTCAGAAGTATATACAGCTGTTTCTGCGCCCTTGTTATCGGCGGTAATCCGGAACAGGTCTACCCAGCCGAGCTGGGTCCGGGTATAAAAGAGCGTTTTGTTGTCACTCCCCCACACTACTTCGTGGACCCGCTCATCATCGGGTGTGGCGAGACGCTGGAAATACTTGCCTTTAGCGTCGGAGACATACAGGAAACCGCGGATGGCATAAGCCAGTTTCTTGCCATCCGGCGACACGGCGGCAGCGCTCGGCGTTTGTTTTGCGAATGAGCGTCGGACCGCCGGATCAGCGGCCGATACCGTGATCATCGGGACGGAATCCTTACCGGTTGCGGGATCCAGCAGATGGATTTCATAGTCAAGCAGATAAACGATCCTGGAACCGTTCCATGCAATGCGTGGATACTGGACCGACCGGTCGAAGTGCGTCAGCTGTTCCGGTTTCCTTCCCGCTACATAGCGGACGATATTGGATTCCTTGTTCTGCTGATCGGTTACATAATACAGTGTCCCTTTGGCATCTACCATAGGCCACGTATCCTTGCCCTCATAATCGGTCAGCGCAGTGTACTGCTTCTTTCTGGGGTTCCAGGACTGGATGTTCGGATTATGGTCGCCCACGTAACGCTTCCGGGTCGGGAAATTGATACTCTCGGCTGATTCGTTGAAATAGAAAGTACCGTCTTTGGGATTCTCCACCAGGTTGACGACCGTGGTGAAGTAGCCGTCGAACAGCAACTGCGGCGTTCCGCCCGTCAAGGCGACCCGGTAGGTCGTCCGGCGGGCCCCGGAACGCTGCGACTCGAAATAGATGGACTTCGAGTCGGGTGACCAGCTGACCGGGAAATCATTGGCTTCGTGGAACGTGAGTTGGACGGCCTTTCCTCCTGCCACAGGAATGACGAACACGTCTTGGTTTCCATTCAGGTCGGAAGAGAACGCCAACCATTTTCCGTCAGGAGAAACGACAGGATGATTCTCCTGGCCGGCCAGTGATACGAGACTCATGGCCTGACCGCCGGAAGCAGGAACCGTGTAGATATCACCCAGATAGGAGAAAAAGATCGTTCCACCGTCCGGGGAGAGCGAGGGGCGGCTGGCAAAGCGCAGATTCTCTCCCGAAAGGGAAGACACAGCCAGCAGGGTAAGTGTCAATAAAAGGAAACGTTTCATGTGAAGATTATTCGAGATTGTGTTTTTTCAATTGACGGACGATTCTCCGGATAATGGCTTCGATATCCGCGTCGGGCTCGATCACATTGTAGTTCTCCCAGAAATTATCGTCGGTGAATGCGGAGACTTTTTCGGTCATCTGATCTTTGAACCGCACCCGGGCATCGGCTTCGATCTTGACCGGTGCTTCCTTGTGGTCCGTTACGGCGATTTCAGACATGACCGTATAGTGATTCCGGAAAAGCGAGTGTCTCTTGCGCGTATCGAACTTGATTTCCATCTTCGCATACTCGTAGTACCACTTGTCTCCGTAAGGCTTGTAATTGACGATATATTCCGCACTGCGAACGTCGAAAATCGTATTTTTGGGGCGCTTGAGCACGAAAATGCCGGCTGCGTCTTCCCGTCCTTCGACATTCATCCACATTTCCACACGCCCGATGGCCAGGCTTTCGCTGTCGATGAACAGCCGGCCCCGGAACTTGATTTCTTCCACATCCGGCTTCTGGTCGAAGGATACGACATAGTACATCCGCTCACCGAGATAATCCACAGGCTCCATGGCGAACTTGTAATAGTCGAGGATCTCCGAGAGAAAAACGGAGGCAAAGGGATTCTTCGCCTGATCGATCTCCAGGATGGATGTCAGGCCGCCTTGATACTTGATGAACAAGGTATCGGTACTGTCGTAGTTCTGGCTGCCGCGACCTTTGTAGATACCGGCGCGATCGATCTGGAAGGTCGTATAAGGCGCCTTGTTGATATCTATGACAGCCTCATTCATGGCAAGATACCGGTTGGAACCCTTTTTTACGAGTTCCCGGTAGAATGCGGTCATGCCGACATATTTGTCCGGATAGTTCTGCTTGATGCGGTACAGCGCGGCCAGGACCAGTTCCACGGGATCCTGGGCACGGATGAGTGCCGGGTTGAGCGTCAGACTGACGGGAGAAAGGACGACCTTATAGGGGTTGTCGCTTGTATATCCTTCAAAGTCAGCGATTTTAAGAGCCTTCGTGGCGTATCCCAGGTGACTGGCCGTCACAATGGCAGTCGGCAGTGTCCGCGCATCGACCTTGAGGGTGAAGAATCCCTCCGCGTTGGTCACGTTCGAGATGTTCGTCCCTGAAAGGTTGATGGAAGCATAGTGCAGCGGTTTGCCGGTGGCACCATCGACCACCTTGCCGGCAATCTGGATGAAATCCGGGATCTCCTGTGCCAGGAGGCACGGGAATAGGCTCAGCATCGCAAACAGGAATATGGCAGTGCGTTTCATGGCAAGTCTTTTTATTCCTTCAAATATACAAAAATCTTTGCGTATCTTTGTCGACCGGCCAAACGGTACGCTGCATCAGGAAGCAATATGCACGAAAAGTACCGGATTTGGTACCAAAAAACACATTATGGGCAGAAAAAGCAAACCCTTTCTGGAAAATATCACGATCGAGGCGACCGCTGCAGAAGGAAACGGTCTCGCGCATGTTGACGGCAAGGTCGTCTTCGTAAAGCAAGGGATTCCCGGCGATGTCGTGGACGTGCAGGTCAACAAGGTCCGCAGCGGCTATTCGCAGGGATTCATCGCCCGGATGAAGTCCCCCTCCCCACACCGCCTCTCCCCTTTCTGCGCCCATTTCGGCGATTGCGGTGGATGCACGTGGCAGACACTGCCCTACCCGATGCAGATTGCGTTCAAGCAGCAGCAGGTCATAGACCAGCTTACCCGCATCGGGCACCTGCAGCTACCTGACGTCTCCCCCATCCTGGGATCCGAAAAGACCGATCATTATCGCAATAAACTGGAGTATACCTTCTCGAACCGCCGCTGGCTGCTCCCCGGTGAAGACTGGAGCACGATGGACGAGGTGGACCGCCTGGGCCTGGGCTTTCACGTCAGTGGTTTCTTCGACAAGGTGCTCGATATCCGGGAATGTCATCTACAGCGGGAGCCATCAAACGCCATCCGCCTGTTTATCAAGCAATACGCAATCGATCACGGCCTCAGCTTCTACGATCTGCGCGAAAACCGGGGTTTCCTCCGCACGATGGTCGTCCGCACTACTTCTACAGGCGAAAACATGTTGGTCCTCTGCTTTGGCGGTGATGCGGAAGGCCCGGATGCACGTCCGGCCCGGGAAGCGTTGCTTGAAGCCATAGCGGCACGCTTCCCCGAGATTACGTCGCTTTACTATGTCATCAATCCCAAGGGCAATGACAACTTCAGCGACCTGCCCTGCACGCTGTATCGCGGTGCGGAAGCCGTGTACGAGCAGATGGAAGACCTTCGTTTCAAGATCGGGCCCAAGTCCTTCTATCAGACAAATTCCGGGCAGGCATACCGGCTTTATTCCGTCGTACGGGATTTCGTGCGGGAAGGCGTGTCCACCCGTGTAGAAACGGGTAAACCGGTGATCTATGACCTGTATACGGGGACTGGTACGATCGCGCTTTTCCTCTCGTCACTGGCTGAGAAGGTCGTAGGTATCGAGTATGTGCCCGAGGCCATCGAGGATGCGAAGGTCAACGCCCGGGAGAACCATATCACCAATACCGAGTTCTTTGCCGGCGACATGAAAGACGTGCTCAGCGCCGATTTCATCCGTACGCATGGACATCCCGACATCGTCGTGCTCGATCCGCCAAGGGCCGGCATCCATCCTTCCGTCGCCCACGTCCTCTTGGAATGCGCACCGAAACGGATGGTCTATGTAAGCTGCAATCCTGCCACGCAGGCGCGCGACCTGGCTGTCTTCGCCGACCATTACGATATCATCCACGTACAGCCCGTGGACATGTTCCCCCATACCACGCACGTCGAAAACGTGGTTTCCCTGATTCATAAAGTGCTTTAGATATGGATAATATCGTTTTTTGGGGATTGGGGCTCCCGGGATGGATCACCATCGCCACGGTTCTCACCCTGTTTCTTGTCCTTCTTTTTACCAAGCTTAAGGAAGAGGTCGCCTTTTTGGGAGCGATGGCCGTTCTGGGCATTTGCGGTATCCTGGACCAGAAGGAAGACCTTGCCGGCTTTTCCTCCGAATCCGTCGTCCTGGTCGGCGTCCTGTTCATTGTCGTAGCCGGCCTGATCCATACCGGCGTCATCCGCTGGATCATGGAGCATTTCCTGGGGACGCCGAAAAACTATCCGGCCGCGATCGTGCGGCTGATGGCACCCGTTGCGACACTGAGCACGATTCTCAGCAACACGACGGTCGTCGCCCTGTTCGTCCAGATTGTGAAAGACTGGGCGAAGAAACTGGGCATCGCGCCGTCCAAGCTTCTTATCCCGCTCAGCTACGCCGCAGGTATGGGAGGCATCTGCACCATCATTGGCACGCCGCCCAACATGATCATTGCCGGTCTTTACGCCCAGAATACCAGCCAGCATATCGGCTTCTTCGCCCCGACGATTCCGGGCCTCTTCTGCCTCGTGGTCGGTATCCTGGCCACTTTGGCGATGCGCCGTCTCCTGCCCGTCCGTGAGAGCCGGGAAGACGGTACCGAAAACAATGCCGTGCAGGAGAAAGTGCCGCAGATCGGTGTGAAGACCGTTGTCTCCGCCCTCATCATGTTGGCGATGATCCTGCTTTCCTCGCTGAAGGTGATGAGCCTGCTTCAAAGTGCGGTCGTGGCGGCCGCTGCGATGCTGATCTTCCGCTGCTGCACGCCCGACCAGGCCATGAAATCCATCGACTGGAACGTCCTGATGATCTTTGCGGGCAGCGTCGTCATCGGAACGGCCATCCAGAAGACGGGCGTTGCCGAGGCGCTGGCGAACGGTGTGATGCACCTGTGCGGCGCCAAGCCACTGCTGGTGATGATCATGATGAGTCTTACGGCAACCTTCGTCACAGAATTCATTTCCAATACGGCGGCCGGGGCCATTTTCTTCCCGATCGTCTATCATGCGGCCGTGACCATGGGCTGCGATCCCATGCCGTTCCTCATTTCGCTGATGATCGCCGTCTCTTCGAGTTTCGCTACGCCCATCGGGTCGACGACGCACTTGCTGGTCTATGGCCCGGGCGGCTATAAGTTTTCCGACTTCATGAGGATCGGCATACCGATGAACCTCATCATCCTGGCAGCCAATATCCTCATCGTCAACTTGGTTTACCCGTTAGGATAGGCTGTTTCGTCATGCCCGGCTTGACCGGGCATCTATTTTTCTGTGCCAGGTTGAAAACCAGATGATCGCGACCAGGACGGCCGCAAAGCCGATACCGTAGGAAACGTAGACATTCAGACCGAAGGCATTGGGAGAGAACATCAGGAATGCCGTGCAGACCCAGGTCATGAACAGCGCCGGGACCAGGGTGATCCAGTAGAGCTTCTTCTGCTGGGCCAGGTAAACCGTCAGTGTCCAAAGCGTGAAGACGGAAAGTGCCTGGTTGGACCATCCGAACCATCCCCAGAGTTTCTCAAAGCCGGCCTTGTCATTCATCTGCCACATCAGCAGGGTAAATACCAGGGCGAAAAGCGGGATGCAGATGTAGAGCCGTTTCCGGACGGATTTCTGTTCGAGTTTCACGAAGTCTGCAATGATCAGGCGGGCGCTTCGGAGCGCCGTATCGCCGCTTGTGATCGGCGCGGCCACAACGCCCAGCAGTGCAAGGATGCCGCCGAAAACGCCCAGCCACTCCCGGCAAACCAGATTGACGATAGAGGGCGCGTCGCCTATGGCGTCGGCACCGCCTGCAATCAGTTGGTAGGCCGGTTCCGGCTGTCCATAGAAGAAGTAACTGGCGACTGTGGCCCAGATCAGGGCAACCGCACCTTCCGTGATCATCGCTCCGTAGAAGATCGGGCGACCCATCTTCTCACTCTTCATACAACGGGCCATAAGCGGACTCTGCGTAGCATGGAAACCGCTGATGGCCCCGCAAGCGATGGAGATGAACAAGCAGGGAAAAATGGGATTGCTGGTCAGGGATCCGCCCGGTGTATTCCGCAGTCCTTCCCAGACTTCCGGAATGTCCGGGAATTTGACGAACAGCACGACCATCAGCGCGACGGCCATAAAGATCAGGGCGAACGCAAAGATGGGATAGATGCGGCCGATGATCTTGTCGACCGGCAGCAGCGTTGCGATGATATAGTAGATGAAGACGATGGCGATCCAGAAACTGTAGCGGCCGAAATGCGCCACGGAGAAAGCGGGCTCCCAGATGCCGCCCAGGATCTTGGCGGGGCTGAACACGAAAACAGCGCCGACCATCATCAGCAGGAAAACCGAGAAGATGAGCATCACCGTCTTTGTCGTCTTGCCCAGATAGGTGCCGATCAGTTCGGGCAGATTGGCGCCGCCATTCCGGACGGACAGCATACCGGACAGATAATCATGCACAGCGCCTGCGAAAATGCAGCCGAAAACGATCCACAGGTAAGCTGAAGGGCCGAACTTCGCGCCCATGATGGCGCCGAAGATCGGGCCTGTCCCTGCGATGTTCAGAAACTGTATCATGAAAATCTTCCAGGATGGCAGTACGATGAAATCGACCCCGTCGGCCTTGGAGACGGCTGGCGTCGGGCGTCCGTCGGCCCCGAATACCTTCTCCACGAACTTTCCGTAAAAAAGGTAGCCGCAGACCAGCGCGACCAGGGCGAGAATGAATGATATCATAAACTATGTCTTTTTAAAAGCGTACTCCGAACAAAAAATGCGATTCCAGCATGACGTTGTTGAACATCCCGGTCTTGAGTTTGCCGAAAAGCGAACCGCGCGCCGTCGCGTTGAATCCATAGAAAAAGCGCCCCGTCCAGTGAAGGGCCGAGAACTGTGTCGATCCCACCACATCGAAGACCGACCCTTCCAGCTTTCTCGACGTTTCTTCGACATTGACCCGGTTATATTTGAGCAAGGCGATGTTGGCAACCGTGGAAAAATGCAGCAGCCAGTGGTGCCGCGTCACGAAATTGTGCGCGTACCCTCCACCCAGGCAGAGCATGTTCATCCAGATGGTCATGGTCGGATTGTCGATGTACTCGATCTGCCGGAGGTCTGTAATATTGTTGCGGATGGAAAGGCTCAGCAGCGGACTTCCCGCACTTTTCTTCTGGATCTGGGACTGGCTGAAAGCGGCCGGATAGGAAAATCGCTTGCCGTTGAAAGCATAGTAGGCATCGAAATCGGCCGAGATATCGTTGCAGCTTCCCGCTGGAACCGTGGCGACCAGAGAGTCGGGAAGAGCGGTCACAATTCCCTGCAGGGAGGTTGTGCTGCGAATCGTCGCAGCCATACCCAATTTATTGCCATACAAAGAGATCGTGTAACAGAAATCGTCGTTCTTCATGCTCTTGATGAACCAGGCGGGATTGATGGCGGCGCCAACGGTCAGATTGTGCCAGGAAACTGAAAATCCCTGGGAGAAAGCAGGAATGGATGTCAGCTGGGCCACCGCTCCCTCGCCTTGATTCAGCAGACTGATGCCGAACAGGCTGGAATTGAAATTCATCTGTGACTTGAAAGTCCAGCGATACTCCGGGATCTCGATATAGGAAGTGTCGATGGAAACCCTGTGTTGCCGCTGGTAAAGCTTGTTGTCCGCATTGCGGACCAGCCTTCTTACGCCGGAGGCGGAGGAATCGTGTGTCTGCGCCGGCAAAGCGGCGGCAAAAAAGAGCACGATCAGGACAGAGATGATACGCAGTAGCTTCATAGGCAGTATTCCTTGACAAAATTAATGTTTTTTCTCTACTTTTGTGCGATGGAACACTTTGACAATACGATTTGCGCACCTGCTACGGCTCCCGGCGGCGCCATTGCGGTCATCCGGGTCAGCGGCCTTCACGCCATCCGCTGTGCGGACCGGATCTTCAAGGGACACACTCCCCTCTCATCTGCCAGGGGCTATTCGATGCACTTCGGTTCCATCCTCGAGTCAGACGGAACCCTGCTCGACGAAGTGCTCGTGTCCGTGTTCAGGGCGCCCCGCTCCTATACGGGCGAGAATGCCGTCGAAATTGCGTGTCACGGCTCAGAATATATTGTTTCCAGTATCCTGGCCCTTCTGCTCCAGAACGGCGCGAAAATGGCCGCTCCGGGCGAGTTCACGCAGCGTGCTTTCCTGCACGGCAAAATGGACCTCTCCCAGGCCGAAGCCGTGGCTGACCTGGTGACGGCCCGCACCCGCGCTGCACACCAGATTGCCCTCAAACAGCTCAAAGGCGGCTTCAGCGACGAACTCTCCAAAATGCGGGAAGAGCTCTTGCACATCGCTGCGCTGATGGAACTGGAGCTGGATTTCGGCGAGGAAGACGTGCAATTCGCCGACCGCACCCAACTCCGGGAACTCGTACAAAAAGTCCTCTCCCACATCGAAAAACTTATCGAAAGTTTTAATTTAGGTAACGCTATTAAAAACGGTGTACCCGTTGCGATTGTGGGCAATACAAATGTCGGAAAAAGTACGCTTCTCAACGCCCTTCTCGGTGAGAACCGGGCCATCGTTTCCGATATCGCTGGAACCACACGCGACACCATCGAGGAATGTTGCAATCTCGATGGCGTGCTGTTCCGCTTCATCGATACGGCAGGCCTCCGCGAAAGCACGGATACCATAGAACGGATCGGTATTGAACGAGCCTACGACAAACTATCCGCCGCCCAACTTGTGCTGGCCCTGCTTGACCTGACAGTCTCCCCCGCTGAAATGCTCGCCAGTGCCGAAGACATCGCCGCCCACGTTTCCGCTGGCCAACGCCTCATCTACCTGCTCAATAAGGCCGACGCCGTGCCGGTTGAAACCACCGCCCGAGCCCGCCGTGCCCTCGCCCATCTCCTCTCCGCCTCCGACCGACAGTGTTTAATCCTCTCCGCCCGTGAAAAAGTGGGGCTGGAAGACCTCCGCCAAGCCCTCGTTGCAACGTATGGCACACTGGGCTCCGGCTCGGAAACCACACTTGTTGCCAACATCCGCCACGTAGAAGCCCTGCAAAACGCCGCCACTTCCCTCTCCCGCGTCCAGCAAGGCCTCACAACCCTCCCCACCGACCTCCTCGCCCAAGACCTCCGCGAATCCCTCCACCACCTCGGCACCATCACCGGCGAAATCACCACCGACCAGATCCTCGGCGAGATTTTCGGGAAGTTCTGCATCGGCAAATAATCGCTCGTAACCAATTGATTATCAATGATTTGCTAAGCTCTGCAAGAAACAAGTTCAATCCGATTTTGGCATTGTTTGTCGGCTATTAATTAACGAATAACGATAAATTTCAGAGTGGTATTTTTAAGCATGTGTCCATTTTTGTACCACATTTGTACCACGTGTGTTTTCCCGGGATCTATTTTAAAGCGGATGCTTCTTCGTAATCAATTGATTTACAGTTAATTGAAATTTAAATCATAGCTTCATGCACACCTTCGCCATGCAACTGTTGGACAAGGGAGTTGATATCCCGACTATCGCTTTCTTCCTAGGACATAAGTTCCTTGGCAGTTCTCTCACCGACCTTCTTTGCACCAAGGAGCATCTTGAAGAGGTCATAGCGAAACTGGAGAGATAAAGCTTTATTCGTGATTCAAATCGCAAGTAGGACTGCCGCCAATTCCTAAGAACAGACGACAGTCTTTTCATTCTGAAGTCTAAAGCCAAAGAATCTACTAAGTATACATGCCCCCATCTCTTGAACGTCACTACAAGGACAAGATATATACTATAACGGCTGACAACGAAAAGGAATTCGCCCGATATGAGGGAATCGAGAAAAGACCCGATGTCGAGTTAATACATTGCGCATCTGTCCCACTTATGGGAGCGGGCTCAAACGAGAATACTGATGGGCTAAAACGCGAGTACATTCTGAAAGGCACGGATATCTGCGAGCTGACCGACGATATGCTTTCGAGAAAACCATAACCCCGTAAGTCGCTCGGCAACAGGACGTCTTTGGAATATTGTAAACAATTGTGTAATTTTGACTTTAGAACTGTGTAGCACTTCTTCATAGAATTCTCAACCACATTTCTAACGCACTATATGTAATTGATTCTCAAAAATATACCATTTTGTATCGGTTATTAGAAAGAACAAGAATAATCATATAATCACAATGTCATCTATACGTAGTATTTTTAATGAAAAGCCAATTATCAATAGAATGACGCAAGGAAGCATCATCAATGGATGTGTCGCCGATGCCTTTCCTGGTGAGGAGGTCTTTGGCTTGATTATCACTCCAAGATGTGATGTATGCCATGAAGGGAAGGTTGACTCCGTGCATTACTTGCCTGTGGTTCCATTTGAGCGGTGGTTTGAAGTTATTGCAAGGCCCAAAATCAAAGAAATCTGGAAGAAAAATATCTGCAGCCAGTTGAATGATCAGTTTAAGAGTGCAAAAATCGGAGAGAACGTAATGGATGCAGGATTCACCTATGATGATCTGCTAAAAATATGTAATGAAAAGGTTAAGAAGGATTCATCAAAAGAAAAAATCAAGGGCCTTCTAAGTTCTTATTTTTCGAAGGAAGAGGATGACTTCAATTATTACCTTCTTAATGGTGAGGTCAAAGACGAAAAGAAACACGAGCTCATCAAATATCTTTCAAAACTAGAAGGTAATAGTATTGCTCCATATTATCTTTTAGAAGCTTGGTCCGATTATGGACAAGAAAAGCATTTTGTTGTACTTTTGAGGGAAGTCCATAGAATACAATTCTCAATCGCTATGATAATTAAGTCGGGAGTTCCTGAATCTATGTTGGCAGAGCTCGATTTAAAATACAACGATTTGTTTTTGACGAATGACCCTAATAATTTCTTTTGGGTACAAGCAGAGATTAACTCTCCTTTCATCGAGCATATTATGCAGGCTTTTATATATAATTTTAGCCGAATTGGAGTTGATGATAGACCTGGAAAAACGATAGATTATTTATTTAACTCAGTAAAAAATACAATACAATGACATACATTTTCATAACATACGAAGCAATTGAACTATTTGCATCAGACCGTTTCTTGCAGTCATCAGAAAATGAAGTCAGTGATGTTTTGTGCCAGATTCTGAGGCTAGAATCTTTTGACTGGGCTCATAGTAGAATTTATCTACATAAATGTGAGAAAGGTCTTGTCTTCTATACCCCAGAGTCATCTTATACAAAGGGGCTTGTTTTTGATTTGGCAACATTTAACGGATTCAGTGACGACCAAGATAATAGAACAGTTATAAATATCTTTCAGAAGACAATCAAATATGCAGTAAGGTATTTTGAAAACCTACCGTTGGCTAGTTGTGACCGTAATTTGCCCGACAAACCTATTGCTATTATCTATCCGAATCCGTTTGTGGCAGCCCTGAATGTTCCAAAGATAGTTGTTGATAGGAACTCTTCAAAATATCAGAAGAAGGGGCTAAATTACTTGACGGTATATGATTACAGCACAGATAGTAAAAAAACACAAGTCTCTTTTACGAGTTTGAATAAAGCGTACGAAGAAGTGCGTTCGCTGAATTTTAGAGAAATCGCAAAAGAGGAGGTGAAGCAAGTTTCAAACATTCGTGGTTTTCAGACAACTGTTTTGGGGTATCAAGAAACGAATATTGATTCCAGTGTTGGATATGATAATTGGTTGAACTACTATTTGACTGACGTTCAGAAGAGTTTTGTATGCTCTGATATTGAAGGGCCTGAACGATTGGAAGGAGCAGCAGGAACTGGTAAAACACTCTGTTTGATATTGCGGTGTATTTATCTTTTGAAAAAAAAGGTTGAAGAAAACCGCGAGTTCCATGTTATATTCTTCACCCATTCGCTATCAACAAAAGAACGTATTGAAAGGGTGTTTAGATGTAATTGGGACTTGTTCGACTTGTGCTTAGAAACACAAGATGAGTCTCGACAGAAACAGTCAATAAAGATCACAACGTTGCAGGAGTGGAGTGCAGAACATTTGGGCACAAATTCTATATCGGATAGTGAATATCTTGATAAGGATGCAGAAGAGTCCAAGGTTATGCAAATCATGTATATTGAACAGGCTTATCTTTCCATAAAGTCTGATCTTTGGGACGGCACATTTGATTTGGTTTGTTCAGAACGATTTAAAAGCTTTATTAACCACACGCCTGTAGAAACTATTTTGGAGTTGCTTCGTCAGGAAATTGCCGTCTTGATAAAGGGAAGAGCTTCTGGCGATTTTGATAAATATCGGTCTATTGTCCGTCCTAATTATTCGCTGCCTCTAATCGAAGATGCTGACTATCGCTTCGTCTTCATGGTGTTCAACAAATATCAGAAGTCTCTTGAGAAAATAGGTCAATATGATAGTGATGATATTACATTGACAGCTTTAGGTCAAGTTGATACCCCTATTTGGAATAGACGTCGAATCCGGGATGGCTATGACGCTTGTGTTATAGATGAAACGCATTTGTTCAATATAAATGAATTATCAGTATTCCATTTCGTGAATAAACCCTACGGTGGTGACAATAATGGAGCAAGGCCTAAGATTATTTTTGCAATCGACAGATCGCAGTCTTCTGGCGATTGGGGTATAGATGATGTCTCTATCAGTTCGGCATTGAAATTAAGTGAGAACGATAACAAGCAGTTTAATACCGTTTTTAGGTCTTCTCCTGATATTGTAAACCTTGCATACAATATTTTGACTTCGGGAGCAACGATGTTTACTAATTTTGAGAATCCGTTGTCCTACTCCTCCTTCGACTTCGTAAAGGAGGAAGAGATAAAAGCAATACCTCCTCAGTACACTTTGGTAAATGATGATGAGGATGCTATAGTAAAGGGGGTAGAATGGGCCGAAGGTTATTGCGCTGTGCGAAAATCATCTAAAAATCAAGTACTTATTATAGGTACCAGTGAAATTCTTGTAAGGCAAATCAAAAAGTACTTGGAAGCACATAATAAGCCTTTTGAGATTCTTCAGAGTAGAAGTGATGAGCTGGCTATGAGGAAAGCACAAGAAGGCAACAAGTTTGTGCTTAGCCAAATTGATTATGTTGGAGGTTTGGAGTTCGACGCTGTCGTGATAATAGGTGTAGATGAAGGTCGTGTTCCACCAGCAAAAACATCTCAAACCGAGGCTTACCATGTCATCAGTTACGCATGGCACAGTAGAATGTATGTTGCTGTGACGCGTGCAAAATATGCCGTAAAGATTCTCGGTGATCAGTCACGAGGTGCCAGCCCTTTGCTTTATAGCTCTATTCTCAGTCAGAGTGTAGATTACGATGGACCGTCAATAATGGATGACTAACCAAGATTGAAAGCGAGTAAGAGTTATTAATGCATTTGCTCATGCACCTGTTGGTCAATAAGAATTGCTACGCCGAGGTGATGATACGTTTTTCGCTACACCGGTTTCGGCCATTCCAAAAAGAAAAAGTTGATATAAGTCCAATTAATCTTCTGATAATATGACAATAATCGAATTATCTGTAAGCATTGTTATCTCTATAGTAGCTGGGGGCATCAGCGGATTTGGTGTTTTTAAGTTTTTAGGTAAGAAATGGGTTGAAAACTGGTTCGCCAAGGACTTGAAACGATATGAACATCACTTGGATGTCCTGAAGGTGAAGGATGAGATCAGATTTAATATCCTTCATAAAGAGCGGATCGAAATTATCAAGAAATTGTATAAGCAGGTATTTGAGTTGAATGAATTGAGTTTATATTTGATTATGCCAAATGAAATGCAGAGACAGTATCAACTCAATAAGGAAGAGTTATTTCAGAAGAGTATTATGCTAAGTCATAAGTTGCAGATGTATTTACTAGAGAACACTATTTATATTCCCAAAATACTAGAAGACAGAATAGCGGGTCTTTGCTATTCATATGATTCTGCCGCGAAGAGTTTAATGAAAGATTACTCAGAAGAGCATAAGAAAGAGATAGAGGTCTTCAATCAAGATAAGATAAGACCTCTATTGAACGATTTGAGAGATGAGTTCAGAAGGTTGTTGGGTGTGGAGTTTTATGATAAGATAATAAAAGAGTATTCATGATTATAAAAAGGTAAAGGGTCAAGTAGAAAGGATGTTATTCTTTCAAATTTCGCAGCAAATTAGGTCGAATACTAGACTTTTATTGAAGGGGAGAATTGTTTAGAAATAAGGATGCGACTAAAACTACAGGAATTCTTTCTCTTTTGACTCCCCCAAGGACAGATTTCGCTTCATTTATATCTGCGAGTTTTATGAATCGACATGTGTCCGAAAACATTTCCGACGCGTTTCTTTTATGCAGATTTGCACGACCACTATGCGGAATTTGATCGATTTTCTCTACCATATTTGATAGTGTACCAAAAAATGTGTCTGAGTAGGTAGAAAGAAAAAAGTCTGTAATTTTAAAGAACAATTAATCACGACAAAAATTGGATCTTTAAAACGACAGACTTATGATTACACTTACAAAGGAACAACTTTCTGAGGTAATGTGCAAGCATGCCGAGAAAGAAAATGGGGTAAACGATCTTCTCGAGATCATGTTGGAGAGTTTGATGGTAGCGGAGCGTGGCGAGTTTTTGCAGGAGCAGGCGGACAGGAACAAAGGGAACGGCTATCGTCTGGGGCATACATACGGCCACGGCCGGAAGTTGGAGTTCAGGATACCGAGAGACCGTTTCGGCAACTTTCATCCGAAGATTTTGGCCATTCTAAAGGATCAGGAAGAGGAATGCGAGCGGCTTGCAGGAAGCTTGTATACCAAAGGGCTGACCCAGTCGCAGGTGGGGCAGGTCTTTGACGAGATATATGGCGAGCACTACAGCAAGACGAGCATCTCGAGGATGATTGAGTACGTCCGCCGCGACGTGTCGGAGTGGCTGGAAAGAGGGCTGGACGAGTATTATCCGATTGTGTTTGTCGACTGTGTACACATCAAGGTGTTCCGTAAGAAGCGGGCGGCCACGGAGGCGTTCTACGTGATCCTGGGCGTGAACGAAGACGCCACGCGAGAAGTTCTGGGCCTTTATAACAGCCCGATAGAGAGTGCCGCAGGATGGGCCAATATGTTCGATGACCTGCGTGAACGCGGTGTAGGGCATATCGGATTGGTGGTTGCCGACGGCCTCTCCGGATTGGATAAGGTTATCGGCGAAAAGTTCCCCGGAACCGCCTTCCAGCGTTGCACGACGCATCTCAAGCGCAATATGCTGGCCCGAGTACGCCACGGCGACAAGAAGGCCCTCGCCGACGATATGCGCGAAGTGTTCCGTACGGGAGACAAGAACTACACTGTGCAGCAGGGCGTAGCCGCATGGCGGGAGATGTGCCTGAAGTGGGGCAAGGATTACCGTTCTATCCGGAACCTGGCCGAAGATGAAGACATCGCGTTCCACTTCACATATTTGAACTATGCGCCTCATATACAGTCGATGATATACACGACGAACTGGATCGAGCGGCTCCAGAAGGACTTCAGACGGGTGACACGGATGCTGGGCGCAATGCCGGACGAGCTGTCGGTCATCGTATTGTTAACGGTAACTACGAGTGCAGCGTTTTCAGTAACAAGAGTACATCATTTTCGGTAACAATGATGCAGCAGTTTCGGTAACAACGCTACAACACAAGCAAAGGTAATGATTTCTTTCGATTATCTTATTTGCCATTCGTTTCAAAGATTGTTTGGCGATTCTTCATCCGATAGCTTCCGCCGGACAGTTGGATGAGTTCACACTTATAGAGCAGACGGTCCAGAAGAGCTGTGGCCAGCACTTCATCGTTGAGAGATTTAGCCCATTCAGCAGGAGATCTGTTGGTTGTGATGATGAACGACATCGACTCGTAGATGGTGTTTACGAAGGCAAAGAGAAGATTCCCTTCTTCACGGTCCACGGTAATGTTCATCAGATCATCGATGACGATAATGTCTCCCTCGCTAAGATTTTTGTATTCCCTTTTAGCAGCAGGTGTTATGTCTTTCATCTTTAGCGTAGTGAGTAGTTCTTCCATCGATCTGAAGTAGGCCTTGTAGCCTCTGTTGATGGCATCTGAACACAGCCCGGCAGCAATATATGTCTTCCCGACACCGCTTGGACCGGCCAGCATCAGATTGAAGCCTTCCTCCACCCAATGCAGTTCCCGAAGCTGATTGAGTTGTGTTGCATTCAAGCCGTTGGACATGCTGTAATCGTATAGGCCAAGGTCATGGGACATCGGGAGTCTGGCTTCTTTCAAGCGCTTTTGACGTTGTCGCTCCTCCCGTCCGGCAACTTCCTGTGCAAGGAAGTACTCCAGGAAGTCATCGTAACTGGGAGACTCCTTCCCGGCCTTGACAAGAAGCTCAGTGGCATTGACAGACAACCAGGACAACTTAAGCCTTTTTGCATAGCTGCGTATGGCAGTGACTTTATTCACATTGGCTTCCATGTCAACTCGCCTTGAAAAGATCGTCGTATACGTCGATGCTCGACCTGTTCGGCTCGACGTTGACCATCAGCTTGGCCGTCGCGTCCCCCAGCGGCTTAATGACTGTGATGTCTTCCGCGCAAGGAGCCGGGCCGGAGGTGATGATCTCCTTGAAGTCCGTCGCACTGAAGAGCTTGTTTCGGACGCATTCGGCCAGTACTTCATCTGCGCGTTTCTGCCCATACTTTGTGACGCAGTTGATGAGCGTGGCAAGCTGGTCGCGCATATATCTGGGATATCGTTCCCTGACGCGGGCGAGGAAGATGCAGACGGACTCCTGGTCCGTGAACAGGCCCTTCACGTATTCGCATTTCTCGGATACACTTACGGACGTATCCCGTGCGTGGTTCTTGTTGATGACCATCTGCCCGCGCCCCGCCGGGATGAGGTGTCTGGCAATGACTGCATCATCAATGTTCCGGATGACAAGGTCTCCTTTCTCCTCGGAGAGATATACCCGCGTATCCTCCCCTCGATAAGTGCCAAGAGGAAGAGAGTACGTGTTGCCCCGATATTTGACACTGTTTGTCTTGAGCACTTTATGGCCACTTTTAGCCTCCGGGGCGGTAACCGGGATGTAGGGAAGCAGATCCTTGCATTCGCGGCACCACATATCATAAGGAACCTTGCAGGTCGTATTGTGGATCATCGCATTGCCCGTACGTTCCAGCCAGGCCAGCGCCTCGGCATTCAGGTTATCCACCGACGAGAACTGACGGTTGAGCAGGAAGTTCTGCTTCACATACTTCACTACGTTCTCCACCTTCCCTTTGCTCTCCGGATCTGCCGGACGGCAGAAGATAACTCTGAACGGACGGCTCTTGACATAGTTCTCAAAGACTTGTGTCATGCGGTAGTCACCAACGTTCTCATCATACAGGAACACGGCATCCTGATCGTAAACGAGGTTCTTCGGAACGCCCCGGAAGAAGGCAAACGCCTTCTCGTGACCGGTGACGGCCGTTTCACTCGTGAACGGCTTGTCCTGGAACCAGATGAACTTGTATCGGCTGTAACACAACAGGATGGCGATGAAGTACACTCTGATGCGATTCCCGTCGCTCCGGCGAAGTTTTGTCTGGCCGAAGTCCACTTGAGCGTATTCCCCAGGAGCGGTCTCGGGAAGTGCCGCATACTGGCGCTCATTCTCACATACCTTTGGCAGGTTGTACTCCTGCCGGATCTTCATCACATAGTTGTAGACCGTCTTCGGCGCCACTTTCGGAAGATCGGCGTGACATTCTTTCAGCCAGTCGTGCATCTGCGCCGCCGGTGTGTCCGGATACAGCGACAACTTGCCAATGATGAAGTCCTTGTAGGGCTCGAGGATATGCGCCCTGCTGATAACCTTGTCCGAGTAGCTCTCGAACTCTCGCTGGTCCATCTTCAGATACTTCCTGACCGTCCTGAAGTTTATGCCCAGCTGCTTTGCAATCCATCGGATTGAACGATGCTCCACCTCGTAGAGCCGTTTGATCTTGTCGTACATAATCAGTCGACTGAGTGCTTTGTGATCCTTCTCTGTCATAACACCTTTGCTAAAAGTTATGACTCAAAGGTCGGATTAATAAGTCAAAAACGCTGTATTCCTGTTACCGATTTTGCTGTACTATTGTTGCCGATTTTGTTGCACTGCCGTTACCATTTTTGCTGCATTTCTCGATGCCGGTTACACGTATTGATGGGCAAAACAGCGATGGACAAGGAGTCCTATCGGAGGGTGATACCGAGGATGCGGGAAGAACGGGTTCTCTTCCCGAACGGTTAAGCTCTCAGGGGCTTCCAGGCCCCTGCCGCTGAGGCAGACCCTCGGGAAGATTTTCATCAGTTGCCTGATTGGCTGGAAAAATGTAAATTTGTACGTTCTTTAAATTGCAGAGTCCGATCTGGACACACTAATTGGAACGCTACCACGAAGCCCCGGCAGATGCAGTTCATCGAACGACTCTACGACTTCATTCTCGATGTTGAGGATTGTGAGCATTACCACGTCAAGGATGGCATTGTAGAGTATTGGGAAGGTAACGGGGAGATCAAGTAGCCCGCCAACGACCGTTATTTTCTTGTCCCACGTCCCACGAGCCCTTAGGGGTTTGGGACGTGGGACACTTTGTTACCCTCCAGTCGATGATATACACGGAGAAATGGATTGAGCGGCTCAACAATACCATTGTTGGAGAAGAAAACTAGCTTCAAAACAACGATTACTCTTTAATGTGCCCTATTCTTTTTGCACCATTTATCCTTTATTCGTATTATGAAATTCAATCTGACTATCAACCATGAGTAGACTACGAACAACCTGGATTCGCTATCCACATATTTGTTTCCACGATAAAAACCCTTTAGTCTTCCAATTAAGTTATTATAATGCAACCGCTCAATCCGATGGCTGTTATCACCTCTTGTTATAATGACTTGACTGTCAAGGTTTATTATTCGATGAAGAACAAGATTATTATTTACCTCAAACAGAACAATATCATATTTTTTCACCAATCGATTTATGATGGGCACTATCAATACGGAGTCTTTTCGTTCGCGGAGTATCGGCCACATACTGTTTCCGACAACGGTGCCCAAATAGTAACCTTCCTTTTTAATATAATCCCTAATATCCATTCTTATCCTTCAATAACACCGGCGTCTCTCATATGCTGGATAATTTTAATAACATCTGACTTCGCTTTGGATTCGCTAATAGAATACTTGGAAATGAGCATTGATACAATCTGTTCTTCGTTCCTACCCTTATCAATTAAGTCCCATATTTCATAACCAGTACGATTTAACTTAATTACGCCATGGAATGATTTGCTTAATTCTCCGGTTGCAATAATAACATATTGATCAAGAATTTTTTTGACTTCTAAACCTTTAATAATTCTCATAATACGAATATTTAATCAAGACATGAAAGGACTGATATGACAGACTCTTTATTAAGGGTAATTCCGGCTTTATGAAAACTCCCGAGTCTTACTATTCTCTCTAAAACAATATACAATTGTGTGTTCTTTGAAATGTCGGCATATAGCATTGCTGTCCTCTTAATTAACTCTGTTATAATAAAGGATTCATCTACTCCTTCTGTCCATGGAGTACTGGATCTTTCGATAAAGAAGACACCTTTTAGTGGCACCTCCAATTGACTAAAAATGTTTCTGTGCCCACACCAAGGGGAACTGCTAATAAAAACGCTTTCGTCAATAATACGAAGAATCGGCCAATCATCGTTAATAATTGAAACTTGGTTTGACAGAACATCTTTCCAAAGATCTGCCTGTACAGATTTTCCAACACCTGAAGAAGCCGTGAATAAAATACCTTCCCCGTTGACACTCAAAGCAGCGCCGTGAATGATGACACGATTATAATCTAAAAGTTTTAGACGAAGCAATCTATGCAACTTATAAAACTCCCTATTACATTCAGGTTCTATAAAGCCACCAGGCATTTCATTCCGATCATTCAAATCTTCATCGCTCACTTCCAATTGAATGTCTATATGACTTGGTAATCCATAAAGCAGAAATGCATTACATAAATGCTTAATGTATTCATAATGTCTACAGGATAATTCAATTACCAAGCCGGAAACAAAAATGTAGACTGATTTCATATAATAACTTGTTTAATCATGTTAGGAGTTGAAATGTCAGCCGCGTAACACGAATAAACGGGAATCTGTTTTATTACACGCTCTAACAACAATAAGGATTGAATAAGCATTTCATGCTCTAAAGGAAGGTGCGTCTGTTGAATTAAATAATTAAATGCCATATTTTGAGATAATTGGCAAAATGACGTTTCTCCTTTAGAGATAAGTATTACTGCACACAAAGGAGCATGATCATTTCGATTAATCCCCTCCTTTCCACACCAAGGCCCTCCATATGCATCAATTACATTATCCTGCACTCTAAGGATAGTTTTATCACCGTTTATTATGATGAAATCGTCCTCGTCTTCTACAATTTTGGATGAAAGGAAAGACTTTCCTACACCACGATCTCCCGATATAATGAATGAACGCTCTTTGTGTTTTATGCAGACACCGTGCAAAACGATTCTGTCAAATAATGGGAGTCTGTCAGCTATAACATTGAAAATCGACAGGAACTCTGCTTCTTCGGGATTACTTCCTTCTTCAATTATCTCTTTTGTAATACGGTTGTTAGGTGTCGCGACAAAGTAGGGTCTTTGATTATCAATGAGGTAGTCTGAACATTTAAGCATTAGATAGTCTTTGATGTCGCTTTTAATACCAATCGGCAAATCAGCTAATAATATATCTATCATAATGGCTATATGTTGTTTTTTTTTGCAAAAACAGCCCAATCGCTCACCATTTGTCTCTGAATGCGCATAAGACGTGTCTGAATCCTCCAGTCGTTACAATAAGGAGGTGCTTCTGGGCATACTTTCAACTGAAAACAATCCGGATAATAAAAACACTTGTAACACTTTTCCCCGTAATGATAGTACTCATGCCAAATACCAGGCTTTGTAGCATTAGAATCGTATATGCTACCATAGGGTTCTGTACTTATGTCGTAATGAGTGCAAGGGAGTAACCTACCGTCCGGTAAAATAGAGGCGGCTTCATTACTGTCTCCAAAGCATCGATATGTTCTTATATCTGAACGCAAGTGCTCAGCTCGTGCATTCGGGAACAAATCTTCCATAATCTTGCACATATGAATATGTTTTTGCTCAATATCTCTTTCTTTCTGAATACTCAAGTCGCTATTTGTTTGCTCTGAAAATAAACGATTTGAATACACTCTAAGAAGTGGCGAATTATTATAGCGATTTGAAAGGAAGAAAAAAAGATTCTCTAAATCTTCTATATTATCCCTTGTAATATGTGTTCTTATCGAAACCCTTATCCCCGCATCAAGTAATCTATCAATATTCTCTAAGACGGTTGTAAAAGGATTTTTAATCGAACAGGCCTTTATTCTATTATAGACAGGCTCTGTCCCATCAATCGTTATCTGAACGGTTTTCAGATTCCAATTTGAAACCGCATTTGAAACTATCTCTTCTGTTATTAATAATCCATTTGTATACAAAGCAGAAAAGAATGGCACCCCAGCTTCCAATAACTCCTCTGTTATTAGATTAATTACAGATGGATTACAAAGAGGCTCCCCGCCGAACCAGCGAATATAAATCCCTTTTTTATTGTGCTTCTTGATTATAAAGTCGGCTATATCATCCGCCGTATCCTTTGACATCGAAATAATCGGGGTGGCTCGTTCAAAACAATACGGACAATGTGCATTACATGCTGTCGTTGTAAAAATCTGAAAAGAAGAAATTGAGCCATCCCATTTAGCCATTTTAAGACTGGTTGCGATGTCTCTTATAGAATTAGCCAAGCCTATGTCATCCTGATCCTCAGCAACTAAAAAAAGGTGTTTAATTAATGAGAGAGAGATTGGGCTATTAGTCTTGGGGTGCAAGAAATCACTATACTCTTTATGCGTTAAGGCAATAAATTCTTTCGTTAATACATTAAAAAGAAGATAGTAGCCGCCCTGATAAAGCTGAACAATAAAAGATAAAGGACGATACTTAACTTTGGGAACAGTTAAACTATCGTCCAATATAACACCTTTTATTAGCGGCGAAATATCTTGAACAACAAACATGTGCAAAAGCCGCCGATAAAGCACTAGACTCCCGTTGGAGTACTACCCATGTCGGTACAAGTGCAAATCTCGCTTCTTTCATTGAGAAGGATAAACTCGAAAATCGGATCAATATAAACATTATCCATAACTCGAATACTTTAAGTAGGTTAATCCCTGAACATATTGACTACAAATGTACTTTTTTTAAATTAGAAAAACAACATAAGTTATTTACATCCTAAAAATATTATTTATAGCAAATAATGCAATCGCTAAATAACAGGTATCTGTCTAACCTTTGACATGTGGGCTATCATCTTATAAACTCTTAAGCGAAAACGACCATTTAATCATTTGAACTCAGGTGTGTCCGGTAAAAGATCCGGACGGTTTATATAAAGTTTAACATTTAAAACAAAGTTGGTTCACTTGAACCATCAAGTTCATTGACAATATTGCAGTTAGGTTTCCCAAAGAGTTGACAGAGTGGTATTTTCTCAGTTAATGAGACACTTACAAGCTGCAGCATCTCGTAAGTAGGCCTGTCGATCCCCATTTTCTTCTGCACGATTGCCATCATACAGTAGGCGGTTATAGCAGTGTATATCTGGATCCTCACGGCGTTCTCGGACTCACCCCAGAACTTTTTTATCTTCAGATGTTGCTTCAACCACTTGAAGAACAGCTCAATTTGCCTCCTGTTGTGATACAGTTCTGCAACCATCATCGGACTGATATCCAATGCGTTAGTGAAGAATATGAACTTTCTCTTCTGCTCATCATTCCAGTAGACTATGCGTCGGATCTTCTCTGGATACTTTACTCTGGTCAGTTCTCCGTTCATGTAGACAATCGCATCGGATAGGATGCCTGAACCTGGAGGAAAACGCCTCGTCCACTTCATGGGTTTGAAGTCATTGTTCTTCTTTCCCCTGACAATGAAGTAGGCTCCGATAGCGTTTATCCTGAACAGTCTTTCGAAGTCGTTGTAGCCTCGGTCGAAGATGTAGAACGAGTCCTCTTCATACGGAATGACATCCATGGCGTTCATATCGTTCACCCTCGCTTCCGTGATGTGGAAGAATGTTGGAATGGAAGTCTCAAGGTCGTACAATGTGTGTACTTTGATACCCCCTTTCCGCTGATTCTTCCGGAATATGGCCCACTTGAATGTCTCCAGGTAAAGCTCGATAGTCGTTGAGTCAAAGGCATATACGTTGCCTCCAAGCTTGAAGATATCATTGGTTCTACACTCCCTGGCTTCAGCTACGGTATGATACGCAAACTGCTCAAAGATATGGTAATCTCGCTTGTTGTTGGCATCGGCAAGGGTGCTTTTCGACACATTCTTTCCAAAGCCGGGGCGATATGCTTTATCTTCCAGCGCTTGCGCAGCAAACACAACATCGCGGAGACTTTCACGGTTGGAAAGTTGTCCATACATCAGGACTGCGAGCTGGTTGTAGCAGGTGAAGTTTTTGACGTACCGGTCGCCTTCATACTTTCTGACCAGGTAGTTGAAGTGATTGCGGCCAAGGAAGTCTAAAAGCTGTGAGTAGACCAATTTTCCATTACTCATGTGCCATTCTACGTTAGTCTGGCAAAGATAATTTCTGATCGGTTGACTCCAAAAACCTTTGTAATTACCTGATTTTCAATATTTTCAAAGAACTTTTATGATTGTTTACCGGACACTAATGATTTGAACTATAAAAAGTCTATTCGATTAGAGACCAAATTATACAAATGCTCAGTTACCTCGACATCCCCCTTGTTGTACATCTCCCTCACTGAAGTATAGTATTCTAACGCCTCCTTCTTGTGAGACAAGGAATCATGCAATAACGCCAGAGACAATCGGCAATTCAGCAATGCGGAGTTTTCAGCAACAGCGAAGATGCCATCAAGTTTTGTAAACCGTTGGAGTAGCTCCTCGTACATATGTTGGGCTTCTTCAGCCGACAAATACTCCTGGTAGTTTTCATTCCCGTCCACAAGAGAATTCAACACATCCTTCAGGTCGAATCTCATATCCGTTAGAATCATGTATTCGACGAATTTGCCCTGGTCAGCAAGGTCCCCGATATGGAGCATAGCATGGAGGTCATCATCAGGGGCCTTGTTGTAAACCAGTTCGGCAATGGAGTCTGGCGGGAATGATGATATTAGCTCAAATTTCAGTCTGGACCATTCCGAGAAACTTGAGGCCCTAGGTCCGTTCTTCGCCGCTTCTATGTACTGTTTGAGACATATGAACAGTAGCAACATCCACCTAACATAATCATCTTTCTCCTCGATACGGTTATACAAGGCGATGAGATTATCCAGGCTTTCGTGCATATCTTCGTCGTATTGCCACTCCTCTGGATAAATGAATGCGTGAATGGCAATCATCAGACCATAATCCTCAATGATTTTGTTGGCTTCCAAACACTCCTTATAGTGCTCTTCAAGAACTAGAGCCATCCCATCATAATCGCAGAACTCAAACACATAGTACTTGATGGCAGCAACGATAAACTCTTCGACATCTGGATACTCAGATGCTACTTCCGGGTTATTCAGTTCTTCGTACTCTTTCTTCAGGTATTCTAGAATATCTGCGTCTGCGCCATCTACAATCTTTGTGATAATGATTAGCAGGCGTATGTAAAACAAGAGTTTCTTGTCAAATACAGCATCAGGGTGAGAGGCTGCGTAATATGCATTAATCGTATTTTTCAGAATGGCCTTTTCCCACCCTTCTTTCTGTGCATCATATAAATTGAAAACTTTGTCTAAGAGAGTGCTGACGAGGTTATTATTAATAGCCTGAGCCTGCTTCAAAGCTTTGGCGAGTGTCGTTAGGAGCGTGATAGATTGAGTGGTCGCGAAGTCAAGATCCTTGATATTTCTTGTCACTTCTTCAAGATAAGGATCTGCTTCTCCGGTTTTCAAGCCTTCATGTATTGTGTTCAGAACGACAGGAACACTATTGGCTAATTCGTAATCATCAAACTGGATATCGTTGACGGTGTATTTCTCAAAAATGGAGTATTTGGTCTTATATCGATAAGAACCTTCCGTTCCATCCCCATTATCTTTTCTTTCCCAAATATGGTCTTTCCCGACCATCTTGAGAATCTTATTGATTGCGAACCGATCTTGGCGGACTGTTAAAGCATACGCAAGATAAAGCTGACTCTCATACTCCTTTTTGCTCTCTTCTTTAGAAAGTATGATTCTATGAGGAACAGATGAGTAATAGCAGTCATCGTTTGGTGCCTCAAGATATAACTCGTTGACCTCCTCAATCATTCTGGAATTGCTAATCCACTCCCCGGAAGACAGGAGCTGGTCGAGTTTCTCCAGTCTTCTTCTAACGATGCTCTTTTTCCATTCTTTATATTCAGAGCTATCTTTAAACTCTTTTGGTGTCATTCGAAGAGCGAATTAGCGCATAAGCAGGACTACCTATTTCAGAATTTGTAAAGCATGTGCTAATTCGTATTGTGCGATAATACATCAATACGGTGGGATACAAACTCCATCAATTCTGGCAAATCAACTTTCTCCTTTTCGTACACGCCTTCTGCCGCCCGAAAATATAGCAATGCTTCTTTATCATTATCCATCACATCGTGTATCATAGCAAGTGCAAAATTACATTTCAGCAGTGGCGAATCTGCAGGACAGTCAAGGTCAATATCAGTCAAATCAAGCTTAGAGATGCGCGACAAAAGCATTTCAAACAAGGATAAGGTCATCTGGGTGTGTAAGGGTTCAACATCGTCATCTTCTTTGGCTAGAATAAGTTCGGCAATAAAGTCAAACATATCTGATACCATCTCTGTTAACACCATATACTCCACTGTTTCACTTTTTTTATCCAAATCCAGATCAATGACCATCTGAAGATATTTTGCTTTATGCGCATTATCCTGCATCAGTTTCGAGATGGAGGTTTGCCCGATTGCAGACAACAATTCATAGTTCACTTTAATCACCTCAGAACGGGAAGATGTCACGATTTCATCCAAAACTCCAGAAAATCGCTTTGTAAAATCAAATAACAGCAACATCCACGATATATATTGGTTTTTCTCACCGCAAGCCGAATACAAATCGCTAAGTATGCTCAGGCACTGAAATAACCGACCATGTGGCTGATGCTTTTCCCAATTAATAAAAAGATCCTGATAAATAAAAGAATGCATAGCTTCCATTAGACCATAATCTTCAATAATAGTATTAGAAACGACACATTCTTGATAATGCCTTTCTAGTTCTTGAACCATTCCGTCATAATCCATAAGTTCAAAAACAAAATGCTTAATCACGGCGAGGATATCACTGTTATAAATCGGAGCTAAAGAGACAAGTTCCGGTTTTAATAAATCCTCTTGTGCTTTTCGCATTACTTCAAGGACGACATAATCAGGTTCATGAAAAATTCTCAAGAAAGCGAACCCGAAACGATAGTGGAAAAGAGATTCAATATCGACATCAGCATCCGGGTGTGAGGCCATATAATAGATATTTTTAGAAATTGAATAACACTCTTTTTCCCATCCATCCTTTTTCGCAAGACATACTTCATATCCACGATCAATCAAAATGCCGATCTGGCTATTAATGAGAACTTGTGCACGCCTTCTAGCTTGAGATAAAGCTGATAGAAGATTGATAGAACTTAGTGTAGATATCGTTAAATCCCCAACATCATTCGCGACATCTATAAGATATGAATCCTTTTCTTCTTCCGTTTTTAACTCAGATTTGATTGTATTCAGAACTATCGGGATCCTTTTAGATAGTTCGTAATCATTGAAATCAATATCATTGATAGTGAATCTCTTAAAAATAGAATACTCCGTGTTATATCTATATGATCCTTCCGTCCCGTCTCCATCCATTTTTTCAAGGATGTGCTCCTTTCCGGCAAACCTAAGAATTTTATAAATAGTCATTCTGTCCTGTCGAATGGTTCCGGAAAACGCCAGAGACAAAGAACTCATAAACTGCTTCCGGCTTCCTTCTTTGTCCTCAACAATTCTATGTGGTGGGGTTAACGAGCCATAGCATTCAGCGTTGGGCGCATCCAAATATAACTCGTTTATCTCCGTAAGCATTCTAGAGTTGCTAATCCATTCCCCTGTAGATAGAAGTTGGTCCAACTTCTTCAATCTTCTGTTAACGATGTCTTTCTTCCATTCTTTGTATTCCTTGGTCTCGCCAAACTGCTTGGGTGATAATTTGCTCAATTGTACAGGAGCCATATTACTCATGGCGAGCAGTTCTTCTATCTCTTTCATTGTCAACAATCTCTTTGCTTTTTCGTTCTTTACAAATATACAGAGATTATACGGAATGAGCAAATATGAGATAAGCGTATAATTGGCTATTGCAAGTCGTATTCTCCAACGACAGGCCGTTATGTTTTTTATTTAACGAGCTAAAGTTTACCAGATGCCGTATTTTGCGGCCAAATAATAAACGCCATGAAAAAGACTGTAAAAACAATTCTCGCGGTGGTAGCCTGGACGGTTATCGCTGCCGTTGGAGCATCTATCCTTATTCCCGGTTGCACTCTGACTCACAAGCGTTCTACAGAGGAGGTCGCCGACTACGGTCTCATCTTGAATGATGACCTTGGCGCGAGCAAGACCGACAAGGGCACGTTTAACATCATGAACCTCAAGACCGGGAAAACCACCATCAGAGACGTGGAACTGGATTGGACCGCTGCTTCTCCAAATGATTCCTTGAGCGTCTTCTGTTCCAACAACAGACGCGGTTACTATAATATGTACACGGGAGAGATAGTTGTTCCTCCTATGTACCGGCGTGCCTGGGTATTCTCCGAAGGACTCGGCGCGGTCCAGCATAATGGCAATATCGGGTTCATTGACCGTAAAGGTGATGTAGTTATTGACTTCAAGTATCCTTACCACGGCAATCCTCTCTCCAGCTTTGTCTTTGAAGACGGGCACTGCGTTGTTGCTGACACAACCGGACACTGCGGAGTCATCGATCGAAACGGTTCATGGCTAATTGAACCTGATTATGACAATGTCAGCACTTTCAAAGAGTATGCGATCGCCACTAAAGCTGGGGTAAGCGTTCAACTCGGCTACGACGGAACAGTCATCAACTCGTTTGTGCTGGATGACCTGGACGAACTCACTTATACTGAAGAGGAGCGGTATGTGGATCATGATGGTGATGTCTGCTATGCCGATCATGAAATCAAGACCGGGTACTTCTCCTATACAATTGGAGGGCGCTGCGGACTGATGGACGGTAAAACCCTTACCAGGTTGACACCACCCATTTACAAGAATATACAGGCAGTTCGTCCCAACATGTTTAGGGCCACGCTTCTTGACTGGTCCTCTGAAGTTATTCTCAACGGGAAGGGTGAGGTCCTGAAATAGTTCACGATGAAACGAAGCGCCTCATACTGGATTTTCGTGCGAATCCCAGTCTGGTTCGTAATCCTAAGCTTAGCGACAGTGTTACTGCTTCGCTGGGTTCCGGTTCGATGTACTCCTTTGATGCTGAAGCGTGCGTTCCAGTTCAGAAATGTGGAGCATTACCATACTGAACAGGAATGGGTATCTCTGGAGTATATCTCACCGGAGCTTATCAAGGCTGTTCTTGCTGGGGAGGACTCTAGATTCTATGAACATCACGGATTCGACTGGACAGAGATTCTCGCAATGTGGGAAGGCTACCGGCATGAAGGAGCGCGACTCCGTGGTTGCAGCACAATTTCCCAACAAACAGCCAAGAATGTCTTCACTTTTGGTTCCCACACTTGGGTGAGGAAAGCTTTTGAGGCTTGGTGGACGGTGCTGATAGAGTTTATCTGGGGTAAAGACCGTATTCTGGAGGTATATCTCAATGTGGTTGAACTCGGGCCTGCGATATACGGAGTTGGCGCTGCGGCCAAGGCGTATTATCATGTCCCTCCCAGTAAGGTGGCACAGGTTGATGCGGCGACCCTCGCCGCATGCTTGACATCTCCTTTGGTCAATCAACCAGGGAACCTATCTGCAAGAGCGAAGAGCAAGAAGAGGATTATCATTGAAAGGATGCCGCAGGTATCATTACCGGCCGGTTCCAGGCGACAGGCCGTTTGGAAATATAATTAACGGGCTGGGCGATGAAATCGGCCGTATATTGCGCCCAAATCAGTAATAGACTGCATGTTATGAGAGAACCCAAAAGTTTGTCATTTAAGGATGCGACCGAAGCAACGGCGTACATTGATACCACTCTAAGTGAGTATATGGATTCCTATACCAAGGAAGAGGTTTATAAAATGCTGCATAGTGCTGCTGAAGAAGGGAATCCCATTATGCAACAATTTCTGGGACTTTGCTGTTCCATTGGCTATGGGTGCGAAGCAAACCAAGCCGATGCACAAATCTGGTGGGAGAAAGCGGCTGAACAGGGCGAGTATATCGCGCAGTATTGCCTGGGCATCAGCTATTATGAAGGAGACGGAGTACCCAAGGACTACCGAAAGGCTTTCTACTGGTTCAAAAAAGCTGCAGATCAAGAACTCGACGATGCGCAATATATGCTTGGCGAGTGCTACTACTGGGGTAACGGGGTGAGAAAGAACATTGACACAGCTATAGAATGGTATAAGAAAGCTGCCGGGAATGGAAATCAGGCAGCCCTATCCGTCCTGTCACAGATGTTCATGTGGTCATAGGGCAGAACTGTTTGGATAACAATTAAATAGTACAATTATATGGGTACGGCTTTCAATTATTTAAGGGGTTTGTTTGGCGCTCCTGCCACTCTGGACGAGAACCAGATTGTCGCAAATATTTGCCAGCATATCAACGCATCCGTCGTGCAACTCAAGTACAGTATGGTCTTTGACGCTTACCTAGACATTCTACTTGACGAGGCTATCTATGAGCGAGTCAAATCTGACTTTGACGCTATCTTCCTGGATGTGCGTAATATTTCCTTTAAGCACTTAAGCAGAATTGCCCGGAAGTATCATCCATACCACCAGCACTGTGAGAACTTCATCATCCAGTTCTCCTCGTTCAAGGAAGGTGACGATCTCTCTGAAGTTGTCGGCAAGAACGAGGATAGCGGTGCCATGTATATCGTTTCCCAGCGCCAGGACAATGCTTTCTCTTCTGAGAATGCAGAAACACGAGTCACGAAAATATCCAAAATGTCACGTGTCTTGGATGCGTATTCTTTGAAAAAAGCTCGCGATTGTGGATTTGAGATCAAGTCGGATCATCGCTTCTCCGCCCCGCTGGAAGGGTTTAAGACGGGCCCGGATGCTTCTGTTGTAAAGTCGGACACCGGCGCAAAAAAGGAGGCTTGCTGGGGCACCCTCAGCGCCTTTGGGCCCTGCCGGTTCGAGGGCGGGCATCGTACGGTTGGGCTTTACCACAGTCCGGCTCGCATTGGAGGGAGCGACACTCCTGCGGAAAAGAATGGGGTGTTCGGTTACCGGCTTGAGGCTGGGAACATCCCCTATGCTGTCCTGTCAAAAGAAGGCGAGGCTTATTATATTAGTGGTACCGGCCTTTTGAATGGCAGTTTTCACCTCTCTCCGGATGTCAGGACCCCCTTGCCCGACGGGTCCAAAATTCTCCTCGGCGACCAACAGGTTATGTTCAACACTGCAACTTCATAGAAATGACTGGAATTATCTATAACGGTAAAACCGATATTGGACGCCAGCGGGCAGATAACCAGGACGCATTCCTCGCCACGGACATTGTGTTCCAGGGGAAGAACGCTGTCCTTCTCTCCGTAATAGACGGCGTGGGTGGATATGCCGGTGGTGATATCGCCGCCGGTATAGCTGCAGAGGTGGTTAAAGGGTATCTTGACGGATACTCGCTACAGGAACCCGAACTCGGCCTTGAGCAGGCGATGATTAGCGCTAACAATAAAATATTCCGTGAGGCTTCGGAGTCTTCCGAGCATTGCCATATGGGCTGCGTGGCATCCGCGTGTGTCATTGACGAGAACTTCAATCTGTTTTTCTCTCATCTGGGTGACACTAGAATCTATATCTATCAGGACGGGCAGCTTTCAAAGATAACCCACGATCACAGCCCAGTGGGAGCTATGGAAGATGATGGGGAGCTGTCGGAGCAAGAGGCAATGAGCCACCCGGACAGGAACATCATTTTCCGAATGCTCGGTCAGGAGCTCCACAGATTGAGTGACGGGTTCATTGAACATGCGACGGTGCAACTCAGCGGGCCGTGCCAAATCCTCCTTTGTTCCGACGGCCTTACTGACCAACTCAATTCCGCCGAGATTAAGGCCATCCTCGATGAGCGGATATCGCTGGAAGCAAAAACAGAAAAGCTGATACAGGCTTCAAATGAAAAAGGAGGTAAAGATAATATCACGGTCGTAGTCGCAGAAGCGAATGCACCTGAAAAGAAGGTAGCGCCTGTGAATCTATATGAACAGCAGAAAGAACTAATAGAAAACAATAATATGATGAGAAGCAACAGAAAATTGTCCGGCATAATTGCCATGCTCTTCGTAAGCCTGGGGATCCTCCTCGGTTTTCATGCCCTATACAAAACCCAGAAGCCGATTCTGGATAGCGTTGAACAGGCTTATCCGGAAGGGCGCTCCATTAGCCTTGACCAGGACATTCCGGAGCGAGCTCTTGAATCGATGTTGTATAATGGCGGATATTATCCGGATGCAAGAGATGCGAGGTGCGTTTCGCATCATATCGCCACGTCGGTTGCAAGAAATCAGTATTCCATTAAGAGGTTATGGGATTTAAGGCTGTGGGAGTATCAGATACCCTCCCTGACGGCCAGGTATACCGGCGGGAGTGCACTGTCTGAGATGGCCGACAGTTCTTTCCGAAAAGTTGGCATAACCCCTGAGATTATTGCCATGTATGCCAACGATTCAATCCCGGCACAAACGTGCGGCGGGACCGCCGAGATTGAGGTGAGAGTCGTAGATGCCGAGAGTCACGCTTCTGTTCCCGGCGTACTTGTCCGGCTGAAGGAACACTATTACGATGATCTTGTTGCGGATTCTCTTAGATGGACTTATACCACAGTAGCAAGGGATTCGGTAGCAGCCTATGCCAAAACAGACTCTCTTGGGGTTGCCAGATTCTGTGTCGAAGAGGGGCGTTCTTACAGCGTATTGCCTATAAAACTGGGATTCCAGTATGGCAAGGAAAAGGGAACAGTGGGAGGAGTCCTGAAGTCAAAGCTTACAAAATACACTTTCGGTCAGCGGGAACACCGAATCAGTATGTTCCCGGGGACAACCTTTTCCGACATCAAGTCCTCAATGTCACTGACCGTAAGAACTCCGGACGAGTATACAAAAAAGATGGTGCTTAGTCTTGTTCTGTTCCTTCTCTCCTGGTGGGTTGCGTTCATAGCCGTATCCAGACGCGATAGAAAAGTGCGTCAGACCAGCGAAAGGATTATTATTCCCATCCTGATGTTTATAAGCGGAGTGGGCGTACTTGCCCAATTCAGCATGCTGAATCCCCTTGTTGACCGGCTCATAGGCTTCGATACCGTTTGTACGATAGCCGGGGCTATAGGCGTATTCGTATTACTCCAAATGGTTGATGTTGTCAGGTGGTATGCGTCAGATTACAGGCTGTTCGGAAAGGGCTATCTACCGTTTGACCCCCTGATGAGCGGCTCATATAAGCCTCTCGGGTTGTTCTATGTATTTGTGGCCGTATTGCTGATGGGACTGCTTGCCTTTATCGGTACATCCCCAGAAGGCTCAGATGCGCGGATTTCCCTGTTCGGATGGTTTCAACCTGCCGACCTTTGTAAGTTCCTTGTTGTCATCTTCCTGGCGGCATTCTTCTCGTCCCGCGAGGAGGAAATCAGGGCTTTCTCAAGCATCACCAATCGGGTGTCTTTCGGGCTCCAGCTTAGGACAATCGCCCTGGTCAGCTTGGTAATTCTCATAGTGTGTGGCCTCTATCTTACTGTTTTGAGCGATATGGGCTCCGGACTTATTTGCCTGCTTGTGTTTATTTTCATGTATGCGAGCGCCCGCAGAGACCTTTGGAAGATGGTTCTTGGAATTGTAACCTATGTTATTGTCTTGCTGCTAGCCACGCATTATTCCTCTTCGGTCTGGACTATTATCGGAGTCTCCTTGGCATGGCTTGTCGGCTGGATTACCGTCAGTTTCCTTACCAAGAAAGCCATCTACGAATCGGCCATTTTCTTCAATCTGCTGGTGTTCATTCTTGTGGCTGGTGGCCCAATCTTGAAGGCGTTCCCTCTTACAGAGCATCAGGGGCAGAAGCTGATGGATAGGAGTGCCATGACCTTCAACGGCGTATGGAACAATGAAGTTGAAGGCGCCGGGGATCAAGTCTTCCTTACAATTAAATCCATCAGTTCCGGAGGAATGCTTGGCCAGGGGCTTGGAAAAGGGCATCCCAATTTTACCCCAGCTTTTACTACCGATATGGTCGTTGCCGGTATATCCGAGCAGATGGGATATGTGATGGTGATAGCACTTATGCTGGCATACGTGCTGCTTGCTTATTTCGGCCTTAGGGCTGCCGTAAGGTCCGGGCACAAGTTTGTATACTATCTCGTGTATGGCATTTCACTAGCTACAATCACGCAGTGGATAGTAATCGCCGGTGCGACTTTGGGCGTCTTCTGCTTGAGCGGTATACCTGCACCGTTCCTCGCTTTTGGTAAAAGCAGCGCCTTGTTCCACATTCTAGCCTATGCACTTGTCATTGCAGCCAGCCGCTATCCGTATGGATACTTCTCCCCGGTCGATTCCAAAACAATGGTCAATCGTCTTTCCGCTCTCCCGGTTTGTTACATCGTTGCCATTGCACTGATTGCTTACGGTCTCCGCTTCGCATGCTTCGAACGGGACGCAACGATTAATCGCCCCGGATATTTCCTGGATGCCGAAGGTGAAATGTATTCCGAATATGACCCACGCATCACGGACATTCTTGAAACAATAGATGCCGGCAACATCTACGACAGGAATGGTCTTCTCCTTGCTACCAGTTCCCGCGAAATGCTTGTGGATAATACTGGCCAGTATGTGCAATGCGGGATTCCGGCATACGTCATTGAAAAAGAGAGCAAAAGGAATCTTCGGAGGTATTATCCGTTCGGTGAACATCTCAGTTTCATGCTGGGTAATTTCAACGACAAAAGCCTCTGGTCCAATTCAGTATTCGCCCCGTATGGATTGGGCATTGAAAACCGCTACTTTTCGCGCCTGCGCGGATTCGACAGCATCAAGAAAGACATGTATGGGAATAACTCGCACAAAAGGATTGTCTATAACAGAAGATACAGGGACAGGTTCTTACCTGCCAAAAGCCAAAGGGTAGAGGTTGTGCTCCTTTTTTATGATTATTCCCCAATTGTCAAGCTGGTAAAAGAAGGCGGAGATGGTCAGCTTACCGAAAAATGGAACACCGAGCGCAACTCCCGGGACATTACCCTGACACTGGATGCGCGCCTGCAAACGATTATTCAAATGCGGATGGCAGAGGCCATAGCCAAAGACGCAGTGTTGTCTTCCAAGCCAAAGCTGAGAATTAGCGTCTTTATTCAGGAGGTGAATGCCGGTGACATGTTGGCAAGTGCTAATTACCCTCTACCCCAAACCGATACGATTCTCAAGCTAAATGCAAAGAGGCAGTATCGCTACGACGAGAGTAATCCTGATACGAAGGCTATTATACTCAGGGATGGAGGTTTTACTCAGACTCCATGCGGTTCTTCCGCCAAACCGATGACTGCATTGGCCGGAATGATGACATCCGGGAATACTGTCTGTGATAAAAGCTATTACGTAGACGGAGATGAAATAATTGAGCGGGGAAAGGCGAATGAGCCCAGCGGCCATTATGTCAGTTTCGGTGAGGCCATTAAGTGGTCCAGCAATATTTACTTTATAAAATACGGGCTCGACAATGATGTCTTTGATAAGTTGGGACTTTTATATCGCACGGTCGGAATACGCCTGGACGGACACAAGGGGCGCGGGCCAATGGTCCCATACATATTTGATATGGAAGAGCTGTCTTCAGAATTGGAAGACGAATACGTCACTGAAGTTGGCTATGTGCGCGACAAAGCGTTGCCCTTGTATGCGTCATACATTAAAGAGCACAACGCCACTCGGCTAAATGCATTCCGCGGCTCGGCCGAATGGTGGGGATGGTTTTATGGACAATCTACTATGGCAGCCTCGCCTGCAAATATGGCTAGAGTCATTTCCATTATCGCTCAAAATGGCAAGTATATTCCGACGAGATATGTATTGAGATTCGGGGAAGAAGATGAACCCGTTCGAGATGCTATTACCGTGGTTCCTTCTGGGACAAAGCCTCTCGTGGATGCGATGTGTTCAGAAGCCCAAAAACAAAAAGCCAGAGGCAACGAGCTCCCCGAAACTATAGATGGCATCGGAAGTTTCTTCTCGAAGACCGGGACGCCAGAGAGGGGCATGTATTCACAGGATAAGTACGGTAATCTGGTGTACTCGGAGCCTAACGATGGGTGGTACATTTTCGGGGTTCCCTGTCGTACGACGAGCTCGCATCTGGCTGTTGCCCTTCGTATGGAGCGTCTTGGTAGTGACGGTTCTTCACTGGCCGTGAAATTTGCGTCAGAGGTCATAATCCCCGCCATAAAAGAATGCGGATATCAGATAGACTAAAACAATAACGACCATGAAAAAGAGTATATACCTTATTATAGTATTCGTATTCTGCTCTTTTGCTTCAGCATTTGGGCAGTCGGAAGATTATGCGAAGCTCGCATCCGATTCTTTCTCCAAGGGTGCTTATTCCCAGGCATTGGTTTATTGCTCCATGTATGCTGCGGAGAACGCAGAAAGGCTTCCTGTTGAGAAGAACGTCAAACTGTGCCTTGAGTATGAGCGTCAATTCGACGAGGCTGTTATGAATAAAAACGTATCCTTGGCCAAGGTGTTCTGTGACAAGATCACAGCTTTGAACCCGAACGACAAGAAGATCAGGAGCAGACTTTCTGCTCTAGAAACGCAAATCCAGCAGTCAAGAACCGTGACGGTACCTTCAACCCCCAAACCACGCAGGACATCGGTATTCAAACAGATTCCCAATTACTTTAATCTTGAAGCCACTATTGTCAAGGACTTGGAAGTCAGTTTTAACATGAATTATTCTTGTTTTCTTTTTGGCGTTAACTACGGTTATGATATGTGGAAGTCCGAAAGGTTTCTAACTGAACCTGCCCCGCTTTATGCTTCTGAATACTCGCCGTGGAGCCACACTGAGATTGTTCACCCGATGCACTTGATGCTGCATGCCGGCCTGTTCTTCAAGTATATAGCCTTTGATTGCGGCGTTGGTTATGTGTTTGCAAAGACGAGAACGGCCACATATAATCGAAAAGGATATGCTTTGGAATGTGATTACCATCATGAACATTCTGACGAGAAAAACGAAATGTTTTTCACATTCCGGCCGGAAGTAAAGGTATTCATCCCCTTTGGCGGATATGGGAGGGATTATCACTGGATATTTACGTTCGGATACAATATCGTTAAAGATGCCAACTGTACGGAGGGAATTACCATCAGTACTGGTTGGGGCTGGCAATTCTAATTCAATCAGCTATGAACCGGACATTATTGGACAACAAGTACGAAAAGCTGGAGCCCCTGGGAACCGGGGGTAGCGGAACAGTCTGGAAGGCCCGGAATGTTTCGGATGACTATTACTGTGCAATAAAGATCTTAAGTGAACCTGTTAAGAACGAAAATGACGTTGCATACCAAGCTTTGGAACGTGAGTTCCGGTTAATCCGACGTGCCGGTAGTTTCGGGCACCCCGGAATCCCCCAACTCTATGGCATCGGCATCTGCAACAGGGAGGCTTACATTGAAATGAGCTACTACAAGGGCGACTCCATTTACGAGATTCTTAAAAAAGAGACGATTCTTCCCTTCGGGGAAATTGTGTCGATGTTTAAGGATATCCTTGGCACAATGGCGTATCTACATGTAGATATTTACAAGGACTTGATGAATGCGGAAGAGGACCATTTGCAGGCGGATTTGGCTCATGGCGGGCAGTATATATTGAGGCCCGAGGACGTACAGAGGCTCATTTCAAAATACTCAATCTGTCACAACGATTTGCACAGCAAACAGTTTATCCGTAACCATTACAACGGAAACTATGTCCTGCTTGATTATGGCCTGGCTTTGCAAGGTAAGGAAGCCGTGCGGAAGACTCTAATCAATGCCGGAACCCCCGGATACTCGGCCCCTGAAAAACTTCGTGGGAGAGTGCCGGATACCAGAACCGATGTCTTCGCCCTTGGCGCTCTTATGTATGAGTGCCTCACCGGAGATGTCCCTTTCCCAGATGACAACCACGAGGAGAAATATGCCCCCATAGAAGAAAAGCGAAGCGCGGCATTCAGCGCCAAGTTTCCCGGGAGGGCCATTACTCCTGAGTTTCTCTGCCCCCGGTGGCTTCAGGAGATTGTTCTCAAATGCTTGTCCTTTGATCCCAATAAGCGATACCCCCATGCAAAAGCTTTGCTGATTGATTTTGAGGCACGACTGAAAGAATATACCACAAAGAAGGAAGATGGCCGGACAGGACTTGAGCAGGACATTATTGTCAGGCAGAATCAGCTGTTGGAATCAAAGGATCGGCGAATCGCATCCCAGCAAGAACTGATAAACGACAATGAGCAGCAAATCGCCAAGTTGGATGATGTCATCAAGAAAGCCAAAGCGGAAATGCAATCTTCGATCAATAAGTACGAGAAACTATCCCGTAAACAGGCTATAACTAAACGCTCCAGGAATATTGGTTGGGTGATTGCGTTCATTGTCTCGTGCGCATTGGCCTTCAACCTATTCTCCTGCTCATATGGCTCTCCCGCAGATTCCGAGGATGCCGGTCGGCTGATGAGCCAGATTTCAAGTCTGTCTGATTCATTGTCTTTCTTTAGGGAAGGTTACAACTCCAAAGAAAGAGCCCTTGCCGAGGCTAAGAGGTTGCAGGCATCCCTGGAGCAAAATGTCCGGGAACTCCAAGGGCGTTTGGTAACGATCTCAAATGACCATGACATTGAAACCCGTCAGCTAAGAGACTCCTTATTGAAGGCAGAACGGGACTTTGCAGAGGCACAAAGGAGGAACGCAGAACTGGAAAGGCAAGTTGCCGCGCCCTCGTCGGGAAGCAGATCCGCTTCAGCATCAACAAGCGTAGTTATCAGCAGGTCGAACAATGGAACTGTGAGCATAAACAACGGTACCATCAACAATGAAAATCTGGCATTAAGGCGGGAACTTGAAAACTGCCGGGTTGTTATTGATTCTCTAAGCGCAGCCGTCTCAAGATATAAATCGGAGCTGTTGAATGCCGCCCGGAACTTGTAGGCCAGCCCGTTTAAGTTTTGATATAACGGCCATAAGATTTGAATTTGAACTTTCTTTGTCATAACAAACGATGAATACTATATATAACATAACAGAAATCCAGGATGAGGTGGCGGTAGCGCGTTCCCGCTACGAGGCATCTGATGGCGCCGAATGGGTCCGGCTGGTTCTCGCCCTTAAAACCTTGTCAGAGGCATATATCTCTCAGGAGTTATTTGAAGAGGCCAGTATCTGCGATGTTGAGTCTAACACTATCCTGAGCATGGTTCAAAGTCGGATAACAACCCCGATTCATTTGCCCAAGAATACGGATTCCGTGTATGCTTATTTTGATGAAACCTGTCATTGGGCAAAGATGGCAGAAGAGACAAGAAAGGCATTGGAGGACGGCGGTTCTCCCATCAAGTATGCAAAAACAGTCAATGCACTCTGTGAGTATCTTTGCTTGTCAGGCCAGCCCAAGATTGCTCTGCTGAAATATGAGGAAGCACTGCAGGTCCTTCTGTCCAAATCGGCCAGCGGCAATCTTGAACGGGAACATGCATATCTCATAATCGTCATACTGCTGAAAGCATCAGAGTGCGCGCTTGATTTAGGGGAAGATGCCTTGTCCAGGAGTTACAGCGTTTACCCGCTTCTATATCTTGCGGAGAACGTAGAAAAAGAAGGTTGGGACACTTCCTCCATCAACTGGAGTTATGTAGCCGACCTATGTAAAACGATAATCAACAAACAACAGAAATATGAAAACAGATAACATCATTGCCACACGCAAGGCACTCATGAAAGCGTGCGTTGAGACTGCGAAAAAGCTTTATGGTTCGCAGCAGAGCATCAGCGTCTTACACCTTTGGATTTATGATCCCACCTACTTGTTTATCCTCGAAGATATCGCCGGATTCCGTGCAGAACTGAGTCAGGAGTTCAAATCTCATCTGGTTCGCCCACTCATCAATGCTTCAGTTGAAGTTCATTCTGGAAAGCCGGAAGATGATTGTCCGTTCGGCGTTCTTATCCCGAACGCGGTTGCATATACTTACGAGTATTTGCGTGAGGGGGCCCCGAAAGCGAAAGCTGCCGTTACGGTAAAGCTCGACCTGATTAGCATTGACAAACCTGTAGTACATACTTTTGTTATTAATTCCGGTGAGAAAAGCATCTACAGGATTGGCAGGATTGCTGCCGCATATGACAGCGAGGGGCACTTCCGGGAGAACGATATTATCATCAATGACGAACACATCAGCCGGGCTCAGGCAGACCTGTATTTCAAAGCGGGCAAATTGTTCCTCCGCCCCACAAGCACCGGCTATCGTCCCAATGGCAATCCTACCAGGGTTCATGTTTCCGGCATGAAGGCTCCTGTTGACCTGTGTGATGAGCACAAGGGGTACCAGATACAGGACGGCAATATCATCGAGCTCGGCGGCAGGAACGGAGTTTTATATAAAGTCGTATTCATCTAATAATCATCGCCATGCTCAACTTTCTATTAAATCTTTTGAAGGACTATGATTTCCCTGGACACAACCTGATGAACTATATCTCCTTCAGAGCTATCCTTGCCGCTGTAATCAGTATGCTCATCGCCTTTCTGGCGGGAGGACGCATCATCAAGTGGCTTCGCAAGCACCAGATTGGCGAGACTATCCGCGACCTGGGGCTGGAGGGTCAGATGAAAAAGAAAGGCACCCCTACGATGGGCGGTATTATCATCGTCGCCGCACTACTAGGATCAGTGCTCCTTGTGTGTCGCTTGGATAGCATCTATACCATCCTGCTGCTCATCACCACTGTCTGGTGTGCCGGTATCGGCTTTGCAGATGACTATATCAAAGTTTTTAAGCACAATAAGGATGGCCTCAGCGAGAAGGCAAAGTTCTTCCTGCAATTCGGTTTGGGACTCGTTGTGGCACTGACAATTTGCATTAGCCCGGATATCCCCACCGACAAACTCACTACCACAATACCATTTGTCAAAGCGCACGAATTTGACTATTCCTGGCTTTCCCCCTTCAAAGGGCAGATGGGGGTTTACTGCTCTTGGGGCATATATATGCTGATGATCATTATCGTGACCATGGCCTGTACCAACGGCGCCAACTTGACCGATGGTTTGGATGGACTAGCTTCCGGCACTTCAGCTATCGTGGGCGTGACTGTCGGAGTGATGGCCTTCTTGAGCGGCAATATCATTGATGCGGAGTACCTCAACATCATGTATATTCCCGGAGCCGGCGAAGTGGCCGTTTTCATGGCTGCATTCGTAGGGGCACTCATCGGTTTCCTCTGGTACAACGCCTTCCCGGCACAGGTGTTCATGGGAGACACCGGTAGCCTTACTATCGGCGGAATCATCGGAGTTAGCGCAGTCCTCATTAGAAAGGAGCTCGTTCTTCCATTGCTTTGCGGTATCTTTTTCGTCGAAAGCCTTTCGGTTTTGATTCAAAGATACTATTTCAAATATACCAGACATAAATATGGTGAGGGACGCAGGGTGTTTCGGATGACCCCTATTCATCATCATTATGAGAAGCAGGGCATACCAGAACCGCGCATTGTGACACGCTTTTGGATTGTAGGGATTATTCTTGCCGCCCTGACGCTTGCACTTCTCAAAATCAGATAATAATTATTTCCTATAATACCTATGAAAAAGAAACAAAAACAAGACATTTTTGACATCTACGGACTGGATCGCGAGAATCCGGAAACCGTAGCCTTCGTTGTGGCTGCCTGCAAAGCGGGGTATAAGTTGTACAAACTGTTTGCGAAGGACAAGGAGCCGTTCCCCGCATTCAACCAATTCATTACTGCATGGCAGTACTATTCAATCGTGCCTGAAGCCATGAAGCCTCAGTTTGAAAAGAAAGCACTGAAGCCGTTCATCAGCATGTGGAATGATGTTTCTGCATCAATGGCAAACCATTTCTGCCAGCTCTGTGAGAGATTGTCTCCCCAGAAAAAGAGAGTCACTGCTGATCTTTGCAAAACGTGCTTGAAATTGTTGGATGCCATCTCTGTCCTGGACGGTAAGTTGCCGGAGGCCGATCGGATTTTTGAGACCGCGAAGAAGACGGTCGAGAGTGGGAAAGCCGGGGCTGACACGTGTGCTGCGTTGCTTTACCTCCTTTGCGGACGGATCTGTTACAGGACTTTCGGCAGGACCGGAAAAGAAGAGGAATATCTGCTGTCTGAGGGAATTCAGTGCCATTTGAATGCAAAGCCCGACAGTCCTGTTCGTGATACCGAATTGTATGCCGTGCATATTTCCGGCGCCATTCACGACCTTCTCTATCTCAAACTGGAGAGAGAAGAAACTCCCAACGAGCAGGAAATAGCAGATCTGATCAAAGAAGGTTTTGACGTTGTCTCCGATTATGATACTCCGGAAGCCGACCTTTGCAGGAAGAGCTTTGCTCAACTCTTCGGGGTGTCGGATGAGGAATTAACGAGAAAATGAAAGGTTAAAGAGCTCAGTTGTTTATGAATGTAAATGAACTAGTCGCTTTCTTTGTGGAAGAAGTGTCCCCCATTTATGAGAGCTTGCAGGATTCGGACAAGAAGCTCTATCACGCCATCCTGCAATCTCTCCCTTTCAACTTGCTTATTGAAGTTGAGGCCGGTCTTTCCAGGAGAAAGGACATCCCCTGGCAATTGATGGACTTCATCAAATGGCTGAAGATGCACGCTAAGGGTAACGAGCCCATCGAAACGCTGCTTCGCTGGTATGGCAACAAGAAAAGCAAAAAAGTCAGCTACGCGTTCAGGCAGCTGACTAAGAGATACGAAACGCAAAGTTTCAACAACCAGAAGAGAATCCTTCGGGCCTTCCTTTCGGGTGGAAAATACGCTTCGGAGTGGGCGGCCACGCGTTTGCGCAAGCGCTGGATCCCCGGCTTGGAAAACAAGATCAAGGCCGCGTGGGGAGCACACAAGGGCCCGATTATGGCGATGACTATTCTCTATATGATGCACGAAGACTTCGTTATGCAAGAACAAGAGGGGTTGGTCCGGGCCTCTCATGACCCACAAAGCGCATACGCGATTCTTTGCGGCAGGTTAGGCGGTGAGCCTGACTTCGTCATTGATGAAAGCAGGCTGCGCATCATCGATTGGTTCTACGTGTATGGGAAACTCCAGCGGACAGATAAGGTGCCGGAGATAGATGGGAAGGTCGATCAGTTTATCCGCGAACTGGACTGTAAAGATTTCATTATGTACGAAGAAATCTCTGAATACAGTTTCCTGCCATATCTGGAAATGGGCAGGATCATCTGGGCTATGAGGCGTATGGGATATACGGAAGGGTTGATACGGCTTGCGAAAATGGAACAAACCGCCATCAGCCTGGTCAAGGCATCTGGCGCAACCGATTTTCAGTTGGCACGAACCGTCTACTTCCTTAGGTCCCTGGTAGATGACGATCTCTTCAATGAGGATGATTACAAAAGAACCGTTCAATCTTGGCAGGACCTTAGGACTGATCTACAAACGCCGCCGTCGCTTTCAGAACTTCCTCTATCCCTGCTGGAAGATGATTAGAAACATAATCCTCGCTCATTGAACGGACTTCCTTGATAACCAGCACCGCTCTATTAATATCGGGGCCGGCATGATAGAGGAAAGGCATTTCATAACGGATCCCCTTATTGACAGAATTGATCTTGATAAGTTTTTCCGCGATGGAGTCTTCATCCATATCTTGAGGCAAACGAATCGCATCGGTTGAGACAACGATGGTGTCTTCTTTAACTTGATCCGGGAAAACCATTAGACACGCTTTATTTGGGGCGGGGGAGTAAACTTGAGCTGAATGGCCATCATATTCAAAGAAAAGCCGATAACAGCCACCATGTCTCACAAAAAAGTCGCGATATGGACTTCTGTCAAGCGCTTTCCTGATAGCATCCGATACCTGTCTTTTATTCATACTTAAACGTTATTAAACTGTGCCAATATGGCGTTGACATCCCATTCTTTGTCGTAATCTACAAGCACGAGCCGAAATCCGACGGAATCGATACCCGATTCGCACGGAAGGGAATCCCGCTCATTGATACCCCTGATGACCACTCCGCAATGCTCATTCGTAGGAATGTTGTCAATGAAATGATGGTCTCCCATGTCGTTGAACTCTCTATACTGAGTATAGCATATCTCCGAGCATCTGTGATGGATACCTATGACTCCCTTCTGGCGGGCGAGCATAAGTTGGGCTTCTGTTGGTATAGAGATCCGGCCGGCTTCTTCCCAGCACATATTGAGACGCGTCACAAAGCTGATGGTCTCAACAAATGAAACGCCCGTAACAGGCCTCCGTAACAACTGGTTTTCTGGCCCCATTACCTTACTCCATTGAGATACGGTTACAAGGGACTTGGAGATTTTGAAGGCCCCGACATGGAAGACTCTTTCACCAAGAGAAACCTCACCTTCCGGCACTTCAATCCACTGATTCAGCAGGCGCTTGGCAACCTGGGCAACAGATATCCTATGTTCAAGAACAAAAAGTGCGTTTTCGTCTATCATCGCAGAACTCAATCAAGATGATTAATAATGTCTTTTGCAACCATCAGGCGACCTTCACGCTGCGTGATTCTCAAGTTATCCTGAGACAAAAGATAAATGACGAACTGCCAATAATGCTCGGCTTCACGCGGCAGATCCACCAAAGTTAATGCGTGTGCGAGATGCTCTGCAGACCCTACAACGTATGCCTTAATCATGGCGCTACCGTTCTCACAAAGCGTTTTGCAAATACCAAGATAAGTGGTTAACTTATATAACTGCTTTGTATCGAGCTCCTTCTCTATCTCTTCGTCTTCATCCTCGTTGGTGATAGTATCAGCCAGGAAATCAAGTCTTTTCACAATCCAAGAACAAGTGAAACTGGTTTCGGCATCCTGCTTGGGGAGCGAGAGAATATGATAAAACCTTTCAACATATTCCTCGAATTCCTCAATCACAGTCAATGCATCAAAGGCGAAAACTCGATGCTGCGGAATCTGGTGAAGGGCAAGTTCCAACTCCTTCAGATTGGAAACCACCGTTCTATCAGACAGATCAATCCCTTCCTGAACCAGTCCTTCCAAAGTGGCCAATATCAAATCAAACTGATTCTTAAGAAACTCGGCCATTTTCGACTGATCCACCTGACGCTCATTGGCGTCCTGGATACACTGTTTGATGATGGCCCATTTCTCACTCATTTCCATATTTCCCCCTCCATTAAACACAATATCGCCTTGAAATCCCTTTGCCCAGTAATACTTCTTACTCCCAAAAGGATCATATAACCACGTTCCCGAAATCGCCAGATAATCTCATGAATATCGGACATATTATCATCACACTCCTCAGGGACATCAATCCAAAGTACACCTCGCCTCGCTGGACGGCTTATATACTCTTCCGCATTAATAGTCAGACGTTCGACCAATCCATTCAAGCTCTCGGAAGATAAGGCCGGGGAAAACCTAAAACTTCTGCTCTTCTCCCACACTTTTCTAATATCGAACCAATCAATCGGCTTGATAACTCTTTCGCTGTTTCCATTATACCACGTGGGCAACTCCAGATAAAACAACGCCCGCTCTTTGTCTACCAGCTCCACGACGGGCATCTTATCAAGAATGACGTTGGATAAGACAGCCCGCAGGAGTTCCCTGATAAAACCCTGGAGGCTGTCCGTAGCCGCCTCTACATACGACGCATCGGCATCAGCATCAGCCGGGAGAGGCGCCACCGCCATCACCCTCTTAGAATTCGTATCGTTCTCAAAAAGGAGACCCTGGCAAATCGAAGATAGCACATCATAATCACCAATCGGACTTATCATAAACTCGCTCTCCCTTTTCAACTTATCCATCAATTGCAGGAGTGTCTCATGGCTATTGCAGACAGAGAGAATAGCACTGGCTTGATCTTCACTCTCATAGTAAGAAACCAGACTATTGATATTAATATTTCCGTCAGGGGTGTTGATACAACCCTGACGGTAGCTCATTTCTTCTTTTCCTATTCCATCCATAATTATATCTTTGTTATAAAAGTACTCATTATTCCGATTGTGACGGCAGAAAAATCAAACTATTTGTGTGTGTTTGTATAAAACAGCATAATATTAGTTAATGAAGATTATCTTCTTGGACTTCGATGGCGTGATGGCTACGGACTACCATAGCTTGATCATGGGAAAGAATTCGCTTCCTGAAAAGATGAATTTGGAGCTCTCTTTGACCCGCAGTGCGTTGAGTGTCTATCCCAGATAGTTACACGGACAAACGCCGACATTGTTGTCACATCATCGTGGCAAGACCTGATGACCTATCAGGATATTAGGCGTATGTAGGATTCTCGGCATCTGCCCGACTTTGTCACCGACATCGTTCCTGTAATCAGTAAACGCCGAGGTGATAATATCGATGCCTGGATCAAAGAATGTGGCCCGTTCGAATCGTATCTTATCATCGATGATCTTCCAGTCCAAGAATTCAACAGACATCAACTTGACCACCTAATCCAAGTAGATTCATATCATGGTCTACAAGATACTATGATTGAAAAGGTGGTCGCCGTACTGAACACCTCAAATTAATCTCTCCCTCGGTAAGTCAGGCTTACTATCGGTGTGGAAGCGCTTCGGGCTGGTCCATGGCCCACCCGAAGCCCTTCCACATCTTTTATCCCCTGTGAGTCCCTGAGGGACACAGCCCTGACGGGCAGCCTGCGGCAGGGCCGCCTCCAGGCGGTTTCTGATTGTCGGGGCAAAGCCCTCTCCAAACAGAAACCGCCCTCCGGCAGCAAGGCACTTTGTTCTATACCGGCCTACGGCCGGAGCTCCGCGCCGGCTGCGCCAGCGCTCCGCCTGTCATCGGGTCGAGCGCTACGCGCACGACCGCACGGCGGTCGTCTGGTTGTTCGTGGTGCGGATAGTGATTGCTGCAGTTTGCGGGCGGCAGTCTTTTTCCTGCTGCAGCGCTATGGTAGCGCTATCCTATATCAGGGTCTTATCCCTCTTGGCTCTCTCTCTCTACGGGCTATTGTATCTCCTATAGGGGAGAGTTCCTATTATCAGTATGATCATTTTGGGAGATGAAACCGTCCGGTGCCTTGCGCCTTGTCTGCCGGGGCCTGCGTTGTCGGTCCATCAGCGAGCTTTGGCCGCCTGGCGCTCCTTGCCACAGGAAGTGCAACTTCAGTGGAATGCCCTGGTCTGGAATGTCGAGCCGCACCGGCCACCCTTCGACCACTCCACCCGCATCTCCGGCTACAATCTCTTCGTCAGTGCTTATCACGGGTTTGCCACCCTGGGCGACGAGCATGTGCCGGTACCGACGCCTTTTGAGAAGTTTCCTTCTTTCCAAGTTGCGGCTCATGGCTCGAGTCGTCAAATGGACCTCATATTTCTTGAGATGGCGGTCTCCTTTGCTCCACCTGTTAAGTCTAGGCGGTACCATTTATTGGCCAAGTTGCAGTTGACCCATCCAGGAAAGGGTTGTAAACCGGGTATGATGCGAAATGTGCTAGCAGATCTTCCTTGTAGTTCTTCATTAGTCAAACTCGTGTTTGACCCGAGCATCTGGGGTCTAAATCTTGAACAGTACCAAGTACACGCGCGTTTTATCTTGATTGATACTGTGACGGGCTATCGTAGTCAGTATCTTCAGAAGTCTTTTTCTCTGAGTATATCTTCACAGGAGGAATAATTGTTTCGGTCGCTGTTGAAAAAAATCAGTTATTTGAGTATTTTTGCATTATTCAAATATCTGTTTGATTTATGGCAAAATCTAGGTTCATAGGTGAGATTGTCTCTTATGACAGCTTGTTCCAGATTTGTAATTTAATTAGGGTCAATTCCGATCAAAAATTTAAGTTTGTTCTTTCCTCAGAACCGATAAAGTGGCAATTTGAAGTGCATGGTTGCCTTGTATTTGTTAAGATCATGGTGTGTATGATAACTCATCGTGCTGAGCTTGCAAAACAATTCTTGCTTAAAACCAAATATAAGACATTATATGATAGAACGACTTATGGACTTACATATCGAGAGTATTCAAAGAGAATTGAAGTAACGACTGGTCTTTTGTTCAAAGATAATTTCCCGCCTTTTGGGACAATATACGAAGCAGATGATATCCTCAATTTTACAAATATATTAGTAGAGCAACTAGATGCAATGTTTGCTACTATCAAGCAAAAATTGCCTGAGGATGATGTTGAATACATTTTCTCGAAATGTCAGCGTTACGCTCAACTCAGATAATCATTTTTTTGAGTTTAGCCGTAAAAAAACAAGCGCTTCTTCTTTTCTGTTGAAGCGCTTGTTGTTTTGTTATTTGTTTATTTTAAGCCGTTAGTTTGGCTGAGGCATACATGTCGGCCGACTTCTCGCCGGTGGCGGTGTTGATGTAGAAGTAGCGGAAGAAGACCTTCGGAGTGTAGTGGGTTATTCGTAGAACTACTAATAATATTCTTCGTTTTATGAAATGTTTTCTAACTTTGTCCTGAAACACTATAATTCAGGCTCAGATGAAGAAACTATCGGTCAAAGAGGAATTCATTATGCGGTTGTTCTGGGCGCATGGGGACATGTTCATCCAGGACCTCCTGCAGTACTACCCCGATCCCAAGCCGCACCACAACACGCTGGCAACGCAGTTGGGTATCCTGGAAGACAAAGGATACGTGGCCCGCGAGAAATATGCTAACGCCTATCGCTACCATGCCGTGCAGAGCGAACAGGACATCGTCGACAAGACCATTTCCGATGTGGTCGACAGGTTCTATGGTAGTTCTTACACGCAAATGGTCTCTCGGTTCGTGAAAGAAGAGAAGATGGATCTGGCGGAGCTCAAGGCGCTCATTGCCGAAATCGAAGACACCAAGAAATGACGGCCTTTATCATTTATCTAGTCAGAAGTGCGTTGTACCTGACTGTCTTCTCCGCCTTCTTTCTGCTGGTGACGCGGCGTAGCAAGCATTTCCACTTCAATCGCGCGGTGCTGCTTTCGGGCACGGTCCTATGTCTGGTGCTTCCGCTGCTGCCCGTGCATACGGCGGGGCCGACGCTGCTAGACACCCTTCCATCAGCGCCCGCAGCGATAGAAGAAAGTGATGTATCAGCGCCGACAGCGGCTATTCGTCTGCAATGGCCGATTCTTGCCGCCGGACTCTGGCTGGTTGGCGTGCTCGTCGTCCTGGCCGTCAATGCTGTATCCTACATTCGGATGATCCGTCTTTTCCGGAGCGCGCCATTTGATGTTCAGGACGGTTGCCGGCTGTATCTGCTGGATCGCGATGTCGCCTCCTTCAGTTGGATGCACCGCATCGTGATGAGCCGCAACGACTATGAAGCCTATCCGGCGATATTCTCCCACGAACGCGCCCACGTCGCCTGCGGACACTCGTGGGATATGCTATTCTTCAGCTTCCTGACAGCATTCCAGTGGTTTAACCCGTTGGTGTGGGTATGCCGGAACGAACTGCAGCTACTACACGAATACGAAGCGGACGCCGTCATACTCGGACAGGGAATCGACGGCACCCAATACCAGAAACTTCTGATCCGCAAGGCAGTAGGAGAATCACAGTTCCTGCAAGCCAATGGTTTCAACCACGCGCAGCTGAAACTGCGCCTCGCTCAACTGCGTCGCCCCTCCCAGAGCGGATGGCGTCGTGCCGTCACGCTGCTGGTGCTGCCCCTGCTGGCTGGCATCACCCTGCTGACTGCCGAACCCATACATCCCGCCAACTTCGTCAACGGGGTACAATTCGTCAACTGGCTGTACGATGAAATCCATTACCCGCGCTCGTGCCGTAAAGCGGGAGTGGAAGGTCGCATCCTCCTCGATTTCAAACTGGACACCGAAGGCTATATGCACGACATCAAACTGCTTGGTACCCTGCACCCTGACCTGGATGCGGAGATTCTGCGCGCCGCCCACAAATCGCCCAGATGGATCCCGCAAGAAAAAGACGGCAAACCAGTTGAGGTCACTTATCTCTGCCCCCTTGATTTAAAACCTCCTCGTAATGAAAAACCATAATCTGTTCTCTCGCACGTCATTATGCATCCTGGCTCTGGCGTTTCTTGCCTTTTCTGCTGAGGCTCAGAATGTCCGGTGCAGCTATCAGTATTTCTACAAAAAGGACCCTGCAAAGGGTTTCTATAAAGTGCCGGACATGCGGCTTGACCATTGTGACGGACGAACTGCCTGGTACAGCGAAACGACAGCGATAAGAGATTCCCTGAGCTTCATCGCCTTTGATGAAACGGGCTCCATTGCCGACAATGAAACATACGGCCAGTTGACACGGCTCCGTCCCAAATTGTTTGAATGCACGACTATTGACTACCAGACACAGTCTTTCATTCAGCATTACAAAAGCGCCACGCTTCACCTGAACGGCACTAGCCAACTCATCTTGCCGGAATGGGTATTATCGGATGAGGAAAAGGATGTAGAAGGTTACCTTTGCCATAAGGCGACAGCGCAATATCTGGGTCGCGACTGGACGGTCTGGTACACGGAAGAAATCCCGCTAAACATCGGGCCCTGGCTACTATGGGGTGCACCGGGCTTGATCGTGGAGGCGCGGGATGCTGACAATCTTTTCATTTTCAAGTTCACCGGAATCGAATCGTTGACCGAAGGCTGTCGCTTCGATCTGTTGCGAAAATACTATCTGGAACCGCACAATAAGAAAAGAGGGGCGGATTACACAACGGACGAACTGCAGAAGGTAGAAAGCACCTATACGAAACTCATGAGTGATGTGCATTTCTTCGACGAAGCGCATCACATCCAAGGCGCACGAGCAACCGACGCCAATGGCAGGGAACTCGACAGGGCTGCGTTCTTCAAATACATCCCGAAAATTCCTACGGAGTATTGGAAAGACAAGAAATAGTGTTGCGACCCCGGATTCTTTCGCTCTTGCTGGCCCTGCTGGTCAGTTGCACCGCGGCCCTCGCCCAGACGGCCGTGTCGGGCATCGTGCGCGAAAAGAAGACGAAGGAACCCGTGGCCGGGGCTTTTGTGTTGGGGCTGGCCGCTTCGCAGCAGAAAGCCTTTGCCTATAGCGACGGAGAGGGTCGGTTTGTGCTGAAGGTGCCGGAAGGGGTGGTGCTCGATGAGATTCGGGTTTCGATGATGGGGTTTGCCGCGACGAAGTTGCCCCTGGTGCCGGGTACAAGCACCGGCATCGTGATTGAACTGGCGGAGCAGCGAACGGAACTGCGGGCGGCGCGGGTGGAAGCTGCCGCTGTTGAAGAAAAAGGCGATACGCTTTCCTATACGGCCGGGGCCTTCCGGGATGGTACCGAACGATCCATGGGCGACCTGCTCGAGAAGTTGCCCGGCATTACGGTCACGCCCTCGGGCGGCATCCAGCACAATGGGAAGGCCATCGGAAAACTCTACGTGGAAGGAATGGACCTGATGGGCGCTCGCTATGGCACAGTGACCAACAATCTCTCGGCCGATGCCATCGCGCGGGTGGAAGTCTATCAGAACCACCAGCCCGTGCGTGCGTTGCAGGACATTTCGCTCACCGACCGTAGCGCCATCAACATCATCCTGAAGGAGAGCGTGCGGAGCACCTGGTTGTTCTCGGGCGATGCGGCCCTCGGCCTGCCGCCGTTCCCGCTTTTCGAGGCACGGGTAATGCTCTCGAACTTCGGCAAAAAACGCCAGAGCCTCTTCCTCATCAAAGGGAACAACGACGGCGGCGACATCCTGCAGGAATTGCAGCAACAGTCCATTCTCGGGCGCGGCCCTGGCGCTTACCTCATCACGCCCGGCGAAGTCGACAGCGACTTGCGTTCCCGCCTGAACCCTGGCCGGAGCTATCTCTCGCTGCCCAAGGAATACTGGTACGACAATCTCTCCGGACTCGGCTCCTTCAACCACCTGATCAAGTTGGATGAAACGCGACAGCTGCGCCTCGCACTACAGGCGGCTGGTGAACGCTATAACGAAACCTCGGAGAGCCACGACGAAATCCGCTTTGCCGACGGCGCTTCACTCGAAATCTTGGAAAACCGCACGATGACCGACCGGCGCGGCTACTTTTCGGGAATGGCAGCGTACGAGGATAACGGCGCGAAACGCAATATAAGTAATGAATTCTCGGCAGCGGGACAGCTGCGGGTCAACGAATCGGCCCTGCAGGGAGGCCGCAACCAGTACGGCCAGCACTATGACCTGCCCTCGTTCAAGGCCGACAATCTTTTGAAGCTGGTGTTGCGTCGGGGCTCCGGACGGGCGTTGGAACTGACCAGCGACAACAAGTATCGCCGCACCAATCACGCCGCGCGCTATGTGACCGACGGACGGGAGTATGGCCAGCATCTGTTCGGGCAAGACTTCTCGACCGACCTGCGGACGTCACATAAGTGGAGTGCCGGCCGACACCGCATCAGCCTCTCGGAAGGCATGGCGCTGGAGTATGTAGACCGTCGGGCAGAAGCAGAGGGCGTGACGTTCGAAGGCGTCATAACTTCTGGCTCGCTGTCCGTGCTGGCATTACGGCCCACTGTTCGCGTTTCGGATGCCATTTCGCTGGGCGGCGCCCGGCTCACCCTCGCGCTTCCCGTTACGCTGCACTATCTCATCATCCGGGGGCACGACAACCTGCTCTATCCCACGCTCACACCATCGTCCTCGCTGCAGTGGAAGCTGTCGAGGCGACTTGAACTCTCTGCTTCATCGTCTTATGCACTGACTCGCTCCAACGCCGAATCGCTGCTCGACGCGGCGGTGATGCAGTCCTGGCGCACATTGGCCGTCAGCGACAGTTTGCGGCGCAGCACCCGCTGGAACACGCAGGCGACGCTCCGCTGGAACGATATACCCGCAATGTTCTTCGCCACCCTCTCCGGTTCCTGGTCAATGGGCGGATCCAACCGCGCCTCTTCCAGCATCTGGCTGGAAAACCAGACGTACCAATACTACCTGCCGCTTTCGACCGCCACTTCTGGCTGGAGCGTGAACGCCTCCCTGAAGAAGTACTTCGGCCTGCGGGCCTTCGTCGTGGAACTGCAGGGCAGCTGGATGGAGAACGAGATGCAGGAGTACCTGCAGGGCGAGCTGGTCAATTACCACTCGGCTCGGCTGCATACGCAGCTCAACCTCGCTAGCAACCCCGTCTGGTGGTTCTCCACGGACATCACCGGTAGCTACGACCGCGACTTCGTCACAGGATCTTCAATGCAACAGACTCAGATGGTCCAAATAGATGGAACGCTTCGGTTCAAACCCGTCAAGCCGCTTGCCATCGACGCCACCGGGCACTGGCTCTGGAGCGAAATACCAGGAGTTCGCGTTTCTAACACTCCGCTCCTGAAAGTCTCCGCTTCCTGGTCGCTGAAGAATGCCACGCTCTTCGTCGAGTGCCGAAATCTGCTGAACGCCACCGAATACCGCCGCGAAAGCGTCTCGGCCTACCGGACAACTTCCTCCATCACCCAACTCACCGGCCGACAATTCCTCCTCGGCATTCGGATGTCACGGTAAGGGAAGGAGTATTTTGCCAATATATAACAAAACCGCCTGGCCATCTTTCGACGGTCGGGCAGTATAAGTTCACTTATAGAAAAGATTACTCGACAATTGCCCCTTCTGGGGAAATGATCATATCTCCACTAATATTAAAACTCTCCACATTTACGATAGGAAGGAAATACTTTGAAAAAGGAGAGTTCTCTGTCTTAGCAAACAATACTCCTCTTGCCTGACTAACGGAAATCTGGACTAACGTTTCAATAAAAGGCTTGGGGATCACCACCCGGCCTGACTCCTTTTCGGTCAATTGGTCCCACGACTCCTGGTTCAGCTGATAAAAGGCATTCGTTTTAAGAATCAGAAAAGGATGAGAATCACACACAAATTGAATCCATACCGAAATTGCAATTGCTCTAAGGCCGAAATTGCAACCAGGCCTAATTGAAACGGAGAAAGAACTCTTTTCCTCTTTGGGATCTTCCAAAGCAGCAAATTGCTCAACCTCCATATGGTGAATCTGGAAAAGAATATTCTTATGCATAGTTAAGGGCAATTTGATTCTTGCAGTGTCTCTTACTAGACAACTCTTTGATTGAACCGAATTGGAATCCATTCACGCCATTGGTCAATAAGCGCCAAATGTCTACCGATAATAAAGGACTATTCACACTAAGAATGTCTTTTCTCATGTAGATAGTACTATCAAGTGTAGCATCATCGCATACGCGAATGAGGGGGTAATTAAGCCGTTTCCCATATTCTTCAGCAATCTTAACCGAGAATGAGGGATCCTGATTCCTCAGAATCTTATTCACATACTGAGGGGAAACACCAAGAGCGGCAGCAAGGTCCTTCTGACTCCAACCCCGCTCTTTCATACACTGTCTTAGCCTAAGGGCTATCCGCACGTTCGCATCCAGCTCTTCAGGCTGATTAAGATCTTTCTCGATTCCTTCAATCCAAGAAAAATCATCTCCGGCAACCACAATCTTGCCGTTTTTCGTCGTGCTCATAAAACTATTCTGCAATAAAATCAATAAAACTGTCTTTATCAATAATGCCATTGTCAAAAATGTTACTCGCGACTCGCTCCATTTTTTTTAATTCAATTTCGGTATTGGGAGCATCAGACATTTCTTTCACAATCTTAATGGCACCTCCAGTTATACATACAGTATTTTCATCAACCATTATACCATAAATGCGAAAAGCTACTCTCTTAGCAATATGGCCATATTTTGCTTTAACCTTGAATACTTTATCGCGGCGTCTCTTAGAGTCTTCCTCTTTATCTAAGGGTTCAAATACTGAAACAAGTTGACCTGATTCAAGTAATCTTAAGAGTTCTTTGAATACAACTCGAGAATTTTGGACAACATCTCCAACGAATACTTCTTCTGTCACTCCTTTCCAAAACGGATCCGAGAAATAAGAAGAGTTGGTTTCAAAAAACTGCGCGAGATATAAAGGGTCCTTCCAAAGGGAAACCAATTTCGACAACTCTGTTTTTCCAATATATTCAGGGTCCAATTCATCCGCACATTCCTGTACTCCCATTGATAACAACTCAGGCCGAGAGAAGCAGACTGAGAGAGCAGTATTGGTATCACCTTGGGAAGAAAAGATGCGTTTATATTCCACAATTAACCAATCGGTTTATTTTCTGCAAATATACTACTTGTTTTGAATAAATCAACCAACTGGTTAATTTTTTTATAGCGATTCCTTCTTAAATCAACGAAAAAGGCTTGCACAAAGATTTGCACAAGCCTTTTTCGCAAGATATGTCAATGCTAACCCAGTTTCGCAGAGACGTACATGTCGGCCGACTTCTCACCGGTGGGCGGTGTTGATGTAGAAGTAGCGGAAGAAGACCTTCGGGTTGCCGGCGGTCGGGGTTCCGTTCTTCGCATCGTAGTCGGCCTTGATGTTGATGGCCGTGGCCACGGGTGTCTGCAGGCTGGTGAAGGCTGCGGCCTTGCTGTAGGCGCGGTTCACGCCGTTGCTCTGGGGCTCGGAAGCCAGGATCACGAGCTTGAGGTTCGTCACCGAGTCAGGAATGCTGTCCAGGGTGAAGGTCATCGCACTGGCGCTGAGGGCGACGGTTGCAGCTGCGGGAGCAGCGACGCCGGTAAGGGCCGGAGGCGTGGTCATGATGCTGCCGCCAGCGGTCACGACCCAGAAGTTCAGGCGGCTGAAGAGTTTCGAGCCGGAGATCTTGGACTTGGTGCCAAGGACCGAGCGGCCCTGTGCATTCCCTGGCGGGATTGTGCTCGCCCTGGGGGCTGCGCATTCCCTGGACGCTCGCCGCGGGGCCCTTGCAACCTGGTGATACACAGCTGCTGGCCCTGTGGGCCATCTGGCTGTTTTCGTTCCGCCTCCTTACGAGAGCAAGCTCTCGACGGAGTCGTAACAAAAACAGCCGGTCGCTTTGCGACCAGCTGCGTATCAATAGGTTGCGGTGAGTGAGGGATTCGAACCCCCGGTACGGTCACCCGCACACCTGTTTTCGAGGCAGGCTCCTTCAACCACTCGGACAACTCACCTGTTGAATTCAAAAAAGCATGTCGGCGAAAGGGCCGCCATGCTTGCTGGGTCTGGATGACTGGACTTGAACCAGCGACCTCCTGGTCCCTAACCAGGTGCGCTACCAACTGCGCCACATCCAGAAGTGGACCGCAAATGTAGATATTTTTCTTTTTGTGTCCAAAAAAAATCAACGGAATCCTTGCCTGAGGGTGGGATCAGACGGCGGAGACCTTTCCGGCCAGGCGGAAGAACAGCCCCGGGAACCATTTGTAGGCGAAGCAGGCGATCATTTCCTTGCCGCCGACACGGACCTGCCGCTTGCCGCGGACGATGCCGTCGACGCATTTGCGGGCGCAGGTGTCGGCGTCCATGCCGCCGGCCTGGCCGGGGTCCATCTTGCCGTGTGCGCTGCCGTCGCCTTCGAGGGCGCTCAGGCTGATGGGGGTATTGATGCGGCCGGGGAAGAGGAGGGTGACATTCATGCCGGTCTCCAGTTTCAGCGCCTCGAAGAAGCCCTTGATGGCGTGCTTGGCTGCGCAGTAGGCGGAACGCTGGGGAAAACCGAAGAGGCCGGAAATCGATGAGGTGGCGGCGATGTGTGTACCAGCGTCCCACTTTCCGGCGGCGTGCAGGACCTTGGTCAGGTGGACAGGCGCGAAGAAATCGACTTCCATGACCCGGCGGTCTACTTCTTCCGCCGTTTCCATCGCCAGGGAACGCTGGGAGATGCCGGCGTTCAGAATCAGGAAATCGATGCGTCCTTCCAGGGAAGAGGCAAAGGCGTCGATTGCGGGGTAGTCGGTCGTATCGGCCTGCACCAGGCGGGTTTCGCCGGCGCCGAGCCCCAGACATTCCTGACGGACGGCTTCCAGCCGCTGCGGGTTGCGGGCCAGCAGGATCAGGTCTGCGCCCCTGCGGGCGAATTCGCGGGCGAGGGCGGCCCCTATGCCGGAACTGGCTCCTGTGATCAGTACTTTCTTACCAGTCAGTTTATCCATGTTGCTCATTGTTTCAGGGGGGACTTGTCTTCCGTATCGCAGTTGATCAGCAGCAGGGCGTCGGCCATTTCCCCTTCCGCGGCTTTCCAGGTGTAGCGGAAGCGGCCGTCGCGTTCCTGCACGACGGTTTCTTGATAGACCCAGCCGTGGACGCCAGGGTCCATCCATTCGCCCGTCTTCTTGTCACGAAGGTCGTATCCTTCCGGCTCGATGCAGTCGCCGGCAACGAAGCGGTAGAGTGCGTAGCGGCCGGCGGGCAGATTGTCAAGCTGATAGGTGACCCGGGCTCCATCGCGGACAGCCGTCCAGGCCTCTGATCCGAGGAAGGAGCGGTCATCTCCGCGGTAAGGCTCCCAGCCGGCCTTCATGCGGGCTGGCGTCTCAATCAGATAGCGTCCGGGAAGAGACAGTCCGAGATACTCGGCGATAGCCTGGAGCGTCCGTTTTCCGAAAGCGCGGATGTTGTCGTTGTCAGCCCAGAGACCGTCGCGGTCGAAAGAGTAGCAGTTATAGGTGGTCTCGATCGTCAGGGCGATGGTGTTTTCGCCGAAACGGTCCCAGATCCATCCCTCGACGTAGCGGGGCGCCATGTCCGAGAAATTCATGTCCAGGGGCCGGATGCAGGGGTTGAGGCTGCTGACCAGGCCCGTGTACGCCCAGAGCTTGCGGAAGAAGGACGGGGTGGTGGTACTGCCCTTATGCATCCAAAACGTGGCGGATTCGGAGAGCTGGGAGTGGCTGTTGATCACGAAGTCGAAAGGACGTTCGCGGGTCAGTTCCTCGAGCTTGCGCTTGATGGCGCGCACTTCCACGACGGTGCTGTCTTCGCTTCGTCCGAAGTTGATCTCCTGATTCACGCCGATGGCGTTGCAGCGGGAGAGACCGTTCGCTACCCCGTCGGGGTTGGCGAAGGGAAGCACATAGGTATCGAGTTGCTGGCGGAGAGACCGGGCCTGGGGCGTATCACCGAGAAGGTAGTCCACCAGTCCGTCCACCAGATAGGAGGACGGCGATTCCGAGGGGTGCTGTCGCGCGTGGATCCACAGGCGGGCTTTCCTTTCGGCGGGAACCGACAGGTCCGTGATATGCATCAGCTGCAACGGGCGGCCTTCGTGGCTGAAACCGATGGTGTCAAGCAAAACGTCGGGGTGCTTGGTCCAGGTCTCAAGCCGTTCCTGAAGATAGCTGTAGGTGTAAGGGTTATACAGAGCGATGAAAACCGTATCGCGTGTGAACCGCTTGTCGAGACGGCGCGGTTGGGATTCGGCCAGTGGAAGGTGTTCCCAGACCTCCCCGTCGTAGGAGAAGGAACTCCGCGCCACGCCATTGTCTTTCAAAGTGAGGTAGATCTGTTTTCCTTTCACGCCCGTCATCCGGAAATAGTACCAGTTCGCGCTGGGTTCCAGGGTGGTGTCGATGGGATTTTCAGGATCGTATTTTCCGTTGACCAGGAAGGAAAGATGGACGACCGTGTCTCCCGGGGCCACAATGACGCTGGCCGAGTCGAGCAGCTGGGCGCTTCCGAAGGCCCCGCCTTCGAAGTTGCCGTCGAAGCGGACCTGTGCCACGCTGACAGACGGGAGTAGAAGAACGGACAGGAGCAGGAGAGTCTGACAGATTCGTTTCATTGCTCAGAAGGAGAATTCACTACGTTTCTTGAAGGTTTCGGGAAGCGGCATCTCGTAAACGCTGCTGCGCAGCAGGGCGCCGAGCGCCTCGGTGCTTTCGCAGGCGGCTTGCTGTTCGGGGGTGATGATTTCCCCGATGCCGAACCGGGGCTGTTTCCCTCTTTTGTTAAAGACTTCCCCGCACAGGCGGATGAGACGGACCCGCCAGTCGATCAGTCCCAGCGAGTAGAAGAAAAGGGAGTTGCGGTCGAAAAAGCGGATGGGCACAACCGGCACGCCAGCTTTCTGGATCAAGCGCAGGACGGGCATTTGCCACTCCCGGTCTCGGATGCAGCGATCCTTCAGACTGAGGTCGGAGACGGCCCCGGAAGGGAAAAAGCCGACAGCGTGTCCGGCGCGCAGGTGCCCGAGCGTCTCACGGACACCACCCAGGCTGGAAGCCTTGGGCCCTGTCTCCTTGTCGCCCTTGGGCACGACATTGATGAAATTGGGCGACATGGCCCGGATATGGGCGAGGATTTCGTTGACCATTACCTTATAGTCCGGACGGACGTGGCCCAGCACGTCGATGAGCGTGATGCCGTCGAGATGGCCGTAAGGGTGGTTGCTGACCGTGATGAACGGACCTTCGGGAAGGGTCTCGAGCCGCTGCGGATTGCCGATCAGGAAGTCTACGCCGATGTCGCGGAGGAGGGCGCCTGCAAAATCGGCACCCTGCCACTGGCAGTTGCGGTCGTAAAGGTCGTTGACCTTGTCGACCGATGCCAGGTGCATCAGCTTTTTCACAAGGGAAGCGCCCCGCTTGCCACGCAGCTTCGGGACCATTTCCTGGACTTCCTGTACGGTGAGGACAGGCATTTTCTACTCTTCCTTCTTGTGCCGGGGCATCGGGTCGATCCGGGCGTAGTAACGGGCGTCCTTGATGATGGAGACCAGGAAAATCAGGATAAGGATGGCCAGAATCACCAGACCGGGATAATCGAGCGCATGGATGAAGACCTTCTTGCCCAGGATGACCACGACCCGCTCGAACTGCTGCCAGGGTTTGATCAGGATCAGCAGGGTGTTGAGCAGGATGGCTGCCAGCCGGAACTCCGTGGGGCCGAGACCGGCGTAGGTCAGCTTGAACTCGGATTTGAGATGCGCGTTCATACTCACGTTGAGGGTGAGCTGCAGATAGACGACCAGCATCGCAAGGGCGATGTAGAGGTTCAGGAAGGGCGACAGGCCGAGGCCGACGAACATCAGGGTTTCGTTGATGCCGTCGACCGTGTGGTCGATATAGTAGCCGTAGATGGGTCGCTGGGTCTTGCGCACGCGGGCGAGGGTGCCGTCGAGCGAGTCGCCATACCAGTTGACGATTAGCCCGAATGTGCTGAGCCAGAGCCAGTTCACATTTAAGTGCGACAAGATGTATCCGAGTGCGATCAGAACGGAGCCCATGGTTCCAACCCAGGTCAGAAGGTCGGATGAGACCCATCGGGGCTGCCGTTCGGCCAGCCAAACCAGTGCTTTGCGCTCAACGCCGTTGAGGAAAGAAGTCTGGATGCGTTCTGCTTTTTTATCCATAGGAATCGTTTATTGTAACAAGCAAAATTACGGAAAAAAAGACAAAACCATCCATCAGGCGTGCTTTTGGACAAAAAAAGGGTAACTTTACGGTATGAAACGAATCGTATTTGCCTTGCTGACCCTGCTGATGGCCGGGCAGCTTTCCCTGGCTCAGGAAGAGCGCAGGGTGATGACCATGGAAGAAGCCGTGCTGGGCCGCGGCCTGATGATCCAGTCTCCGACCTGGCACTGGACCGGCGACAAGGCGGTCGTGGCGCAGGATGAGCCGGGCGTCCCTCCGCGCCGGCAGCGTCCTGAACCGCTGGCCTATCCCCGCGGAAACAACCTCTACTATAAAGATGCGGAAGGGGTGGAGCACGCCATTACGGCATACGCCGATCCCGGCATCGTGTGCGGGCAGAGCGTCAGCCGCAACGAATTCGGCATCAGCGGCGGCATCTTCGTCTCGCCCGACAGCAGCAAGATCGCTTTCTACCGGAAAGACGAACGCGGCGTCACGCTCTTCCCGCTGCTCGACATCACCACGCGCACCGGCACCTTGCGGGAGATCCGCTATCCGATGAACGGCATGACATCCGAGCAGATCGCCCTGGGCGTGTACGATATAGCCAAAGGCACGACAGTCTGGCTGCAGGTGGACGATTTCGACGAGGAACGCTACCTGACCAACATTACCTGGGGCCCCGGGAGTGACCGCATCTACATCCAGGTCCTTGACCGGGCGCAGAAACACGTCCACCTGAACGTCTACGACGTGACGGACGGCCGCTGCCTGGGGACGCTCCTGACCGAGGAGAACGAACGCTGGGTGGAGCCGCAGGAACCGCTCGTGTTCCTCGACACGGATCCCGACCAGTTCCTCTATTTCACGGACAACCGGGACGGCTACAAGAACTACTACCTCTGCTCCGCAAGCGGGAAGTTCGCACCCCGCCGCCTGACCGACGTGGATGCCGACTGCTCCTACCTGACGCAGCGCGGCCGCTATATCTATTACTATTCCGCCGAGGTCTCTTCCGTGGAGAACCATCTCTTCCGCGTGGATCTGAAAACCGGCAAGAAACTCCGGCTTACCCGGGAGAAGGGCTGGCACATGTGCCAGATCTCGCCTGACGGCAAATACTTCATGGACAGCTGGTCCTCGCTCAATGTGCCGCGCGCCGCGGGCTGGGGAACGACCGACGGCAAGAAGTTCACGGAGCTTTACCGGGCTCCCGAGCCGAGCCCGCTGCTGACCAGCTGCCGGATCGAGACCGGTACGGTCAAGAGCGCCGACGGCAAGTACGACAATCACTACGGCCTCGTCTATCCGATCGATTTCGATCCTTCGAAAAAATATCCTGTGATCCTCTACGTATACGGCGGTCCGCATACGCAGCTGATCCGCGACGTCTATCAGGGCGGTATGTCACGCTGGGACATCTATATGGCACAGCACGGCTATATCGTCTTCACGATGGACAACCGCGGTACGCCGAATCATGGCGCCGAATACGAGAAAGCCATCCACCGCCAGTGCGGCCAGGTGGAGATGGCCGACCAGATGGAAGGCATGAAGTGGCTGATGTCGCATCCGTGGGTGGACCGCGACCGCATCGGCGTACACGGCTGGAGCTATGGCGGTTTCATGACCATCTCGCTGACGGTCAACTATCCGGAAGTCTTCAAGGTCGCGGTGGCCGGCGGTCCGGTCATCGACTGGAAATGGTACGAGGTGATGTATGGCGAACGCTATATGGAAACCGAAGCCACCAACCCGGAAGGCTTTGCGAAAACCTCGCTGATCCCGCGCGCCAAGGACCTCAAGTCCAAGCTGCTTATCTGCCAGGGCGCGATCGACGACACGGTGGTCTGGGAACATAGCCTGAGTTTCATCGAGAGTTGCATCAAGAACAAGGTGCAAGTGGACTACTTCCCGTATCCGACACACCCCCACAACGTGCGGGGCGTCGACCGGGTCCACCTGATGGACAAGGTTACGATGTATTTCGAAGATTATCTCTAAAAGAAAAGCGGCCCGAAGGCCGCTTTTCTTATTTCATATACGGATACTTGTATCCGCGGGCGGGAACCAGCGTCTCCTTGATGGCGCGCGGGATGACCCAGCGGATGAGGTTGAACTCGCCGCCGGCCTTGTCGTTGGTGCCGGACTTGCGGGATCCGCCGAACGGCTGCATGCCGACCACGGCGCCCGTAGGCTTGTCGTTTACGTAGAAGTTGCCGGCTGCGTAACGCAGACGGTCGGCAACTCCCTGGACCATCAGGCGGTCCTGTCCGAAGACAGCGCCGGTCAGGCCATAAGGCGAGGTGGTGTCGCAGAGTTCGACGGCGGCGTCCATATCCTTGTCTTCATACACATAGACGGTGAGCACGGGGCCGAAGATTTCTTCTTCCATCGTCTTGAAGTGCGGATTGGTGGTCACGATGACGGTCGGTTCCACGAAGTAGCCCTTGCTCTTGTCGCAGCCGCCGCCGATGACGATCTCGGCGTCCGGGGCGTTCTTCGCGAACTCGATGTTGCGGGCGATGTTGTCGAACGAGACTTCGTCGATCACGGCGTTGATGAAGTTGTCGGGATCGCAGACGTCACCCATCTTGACCTCGGCCGCAAAGGCCTTCATGCCCTCGAGGATCTTCGGCCAAAGCGACTTGGGAACGTACATGCGGGAAGCTGCGGAGCACTTCTGGCCCTGGAACTCGAACGAGCCGCAGAAAGCGGCCGTCGCTACGTCTTCCGCCACGGCGGTAGGGGTGACGAAGATGAAGTCCTTGCCGCCCGTCTCGCCTACGAGGCGCGGGTAGTTCACGTAGTTGTCGATATTCTCGCCGACCTGGCGCCAGAGCGTATTGAAGGTGGCGGAGGAGCCGGTGAAGTGGACGCCTGCCAGATGCTTCGAGGCGAAGATCTCCTTGCCGATCACAGACCCCTGGCCGGGGATGAAGTTGACCACGCCGTCGGGCAGGCCGGCTTCCTTGTAGATCTGCATCAGGTAGTAGTTCGAGAGGATGGCCGTGGTGGAAGGTTTCCACACCGTGACGTTGCCCATCAGCACGGGCGACATGTTGAGGTTCGAGGCGATGGAGGTGAAGTTGAACGGCGTAAGGGCGAACACGAAACCTTCGAGGGCGCGGTATTCCACGGTGTTGATCTGACCCTTGGCGCTCTTGGGCTGGAAACCGTAGATCTCCGAGGCGAAGTGCGCGTTGTAGCGCAGGAAGTCGATCAGCTCGCAGGTGGAGTCGATCTCGGCCTGGTAGAAGTTCTTGCTCTGGCCGAGCATCGTGGCGGCGTTCATCAGCGCGCGGTATTTCGTGGAGATGAGCTCCGCAACCTTGAGCAGGATGGCGGCGCGCACCGTCCAGTCGGTCTCGGACCACTGCTTGTGGGCGGCCATGGCTGCGTCGATGGCCATGCGGACCTCGGCCGGGCCGGCCTTGTGGTAGGTGGCCAGAACGTGATGGTGATCGTGCGGCATCACCACCTTGCCGGTATTGCCCGTACGGATTTCCTTCCCGCCGATGATCAGCGGAATCTCAATCTCGATGGAGCTTTGGCGCTTGAGCTCTTTTTCGAGGGCTTCGCGCTCGGGGGAACCTTTCAGATAAGTCTTGACCGGCTCGTTGGCCGGATCGGGAAATGCATAGATGGCGTCTCTCATGACAAATGCGTTATAATGGGTTTGATTGTTTGCGAATCTTCAAATTTACGAAAAAATTTGTGTAACTTCGCAAATCAACCTGATAAATCCTTACGCAGATGCACATCGGAATCGCCGGCAATATCGGCAGCGGCAAGACCACGCTGACCCGGATGCTCGCCCAGCACTACGGCTGGACCCCGAAATTCGAGGCTGTGACCCACAACCCGTTCCTGGAAGACTATTACAAGGATATCCAGCGCTGGTCGTTCAACCTGGAGGTCTATTTCCTCACGCAGCGTTTCAAGGACGTGATGGAAATCGCCCGCAGCAGCGAAACCATCATCCAGGACCGCACCATCTTCGAGGGCGTCTATGTGTTCGTGGCCAACAACGTGGCCATGGGCAATCTCTCGCAGCGCGACTACGATGCGTACATGGATCTCTTCCGGGTGATGATGCAGATGGTCAAGCTGCCCGACCTGCTGATCTATCTCAAGTGTTCGATTCCGCATCTGGTGGCCCAGATCCAGAAGCGCGGCCGCGATTATGAACAGAGCATGAGTCTCGAATACCTGGGCGGTCTGAACCGCCGCTACGAGGAATTCATCAATCACGAGTACGAAGGCGAAGTCCTGACCATCGACGCCGACGGCCTCGACTTCCAGAACAACCCCGAAGACTTCGCCACCATCACCGACAAAATCGACGCCCGTCTGTTTGGACTGTTTTGACCGGGGCGCTGCCCCGAACCCCGCGCCTCTCAGCCTTAGTACTTTGCTAATGCTGGGAGTCGTGCATTCATGAGCAGGGTTTAGCAAAGTACCGGCCTCCGGCGGTCCGCTGATGCGGACTCGTTAATGACCTAACAGTATCGCTTGCTGGATGAATCGCTTATAAGCGCGTCAGGTATAGGATCAAAAACCCATGGCCGCCCGCGCCTTCAGGCGCTAGTGGAGGCCGTGAGGGCAAGTCTCGTGGATTAGAAGGCCGTAACGGCGGGGTTTGGGGCAGCGCCCCAGTAACTCAAACATGGGAGGGGCCCAGCCGTTATGCTATACCTGCAAGCTAAGCGATTCATCGGTATTACTTAAACGCTTGTTCGGACAGGCCGGGGCCGTTTAGGGCGAGGTCTTTGAAGTAGTCGGGGACTTCGCGGCCGAGGAGGGCGTCGACGTAGAGCTTGGCGATGTACTGCGAGAGCATGAAGCCGTGGCCGCGCATGCCCACGAAGAGGCCGAGTGACGGGTCGATGATGTAGCGCGGCTCGGTGTAGTAGCCGCACCACGTGGCCTGGAAACTCATGCCCTTGAGCTGCGGGATCCATTCCGTAAAGACTTCCGAGGCGATCTCAAGGAATTCCTGCGTGTTGACCTTCAGATTCTTCGCTGCGTCCGTAGCGTCCTGGGCCGGGGAGGCGCAGCCGATGATCTGGCCGGTCTCGGCCAGCTGCTGGCCGTACACGGCCGAGAAGCCCTTGTAGTGGCGGCGGTCGATGAGCATGTCGAGGGAGTCGCCGTCCTTGCCGATGAGCGGCAGGCGCTTGGTGATGAAGGCCTGGTGGCGGACCGGATAGAGACCCGTCTCGATGCCGAGCTGGCGGGCGAACTTCTCGGCGCCGGCGCCCATTGCGTTGACGAAGACCTCGGTCTCGTAACGGACGTAGCGGCCCTGGCGGTTGCGGACGGTGATGCGGTACATCGCGCCGTTCTTCTCGACGTGGATGACTTCGGTGTCTTCGAACACCTGGCCTCCGGCCGCGATGCCGAGCTGGCGCACGGTGTCGATGGTCTTGCCC
>JAEEGH010000836.1_pt1 | contig 95403 bp, 72 predicted proteins | sample 9134181 | NCBI WGS metagenome assembly JAEEGH01 (sample SAMN16246544, study PRJNA631951) | gut metagenome | biome: gut microbiome; feature: rumen; material: DP-attached | host: Bos | place: Iran: Karaj | collected 2018-10 | reverse complement strand
GCGGCGTGGTAGGATGGAACAGCAATGCCACCGTCAGCCGCTGCCTCGCCCTCGGCGCCGTCGTCACCGCCGGCAGCAGCTCCGACCCTGTGGTCGGCAGCAACAACAACACCGTCACCGACTGCCACCACCGCCGCTGCACCGTTGGCGGCAACGCTGAGAACGACCTCTACGCCGTCGTCGCCGGCACCGGCGTCACCCTCTCCCCGAGCGGCGACGCCACCGTGGCCTATCCCTACGGCGGCCTGCAGCTCTACGGCAGCGTCATCCTCTGTGGCGACACGCTCTATGCACCGCAGGGCGCCACCGTCGGCCTCGACCTCACCTACAGCGGCAGCGGCACCGACGGCTTCATAGCCACGGTCGGCACCCTCAGCGGCACGGCCAACCCCTACACCCTCACCATGCCCAACCAGGACGTTACCATCATAGTCGGCAACTGGGGCATCGGCACCGACGGTTCCCAGGAACATCCCTTTGTCATCACTACCCCCGAAGACCTCGACCTGCTGGCTACACTGGTGAACAGCGGTATCCCCTTCAGCGGCACCTTCTTCAAACTCGGCGCCAACATCGACCTCGACGGCTATACGGTGACCCCCATCGGCGACTACAGCCAATCGCGCCCTTTCCAGGGTAGTCTCGACGGCGACAGCTACACCATCACCAACATGTCTCTCGCCGGCGGCGACTACCAAGGCCTGTTCGGCTATCTCGCCGGCGGCAGGGTGGAGAACCTCACTGTCTCCAACGCCACGCCGTCCGGCAACGGCGACTACCGGGGTGTGGTGTGCGGCTACAACCTCGGAGGCACCCTCCAGAACTGCCAGGTCACGGGCAGCTCGCTGGCGGACAGCGGCCAATACGTCGGCGGTGTCGTCGGCGGCACGTTCGGCGGTGCCGTGGTGTCGGACTGCCAGTGCACCAGCACTACGGTCAATATCGTTGGCGACTTTGTGGGCGGCGTGGCAGGCATCGCCGCGAACACCACCGTCGAGGGCTGCACCGCCAGCGCCGCCGTGGGCGGCGTCAACCGGGTGGGCGGCATCGTCGGCCTCCTGGGGCCGGACGCCCGGCTCGAGGGCTGCACCAACAGCGGCATGGTGAGGGGCATCGCCCAGGTGGGCGGCCTGGTGGGATACCAAAGGGCGGGCAGCGGGCAGTGCAGCGGCAGCAACAGCGGCAACGTGCGTTGGTCCGCCATGGGCGGCGGTGTCTGCGGCCATGCCGAAGACACCACGATGCTTGAAGGCTGCTCCAGCGTGAGCTTTCTGTCATACGATACAATAATAAGAATACAGAGTGTGGAAGAGCTCACACTAGTCCGCGACAATGTCAACAATGGCAGCAACAGCTATGAAGGCATTGTCATCGTGCTGGATTGGGACCTCAACTTGGGTAATGGATGGACTCCAATCGGTACACCCGAACATCCTTTCCGCGGCACCTTCGACGGTCAAGACCATACCATCAGATTCGGTATCTACAACGAATCAAATGACTACCAGGGATTCTTCGGCTATATGCAGGGTACCGTCAAGAACGTCAATTTCACTGAATGCAGCGTCATCGGCCGCAACTATGTAGGCGTTGTTGCGGGCTACTGCAACGGCACCATCTCGAACTGCTATTCCTATCGCGAGAAGGTGGAAGGTGAGCAATATGTGGGCGGTCTGGTCGGCATGGCCGGTCTTTCGGAAATCCAGGACTGCTTCAACGGCAACAACATCGTTGGCGGGCAATACGTGGGCGGCATTGTGGGCGACTTCGCCGACCACTCGACACTTGACACTAACCACTCAACACTTGACACCGACCACTCATCACTAACCACTGACCTCTACGGCGGCAACGTGAGCCGCTGCTACAACTACGGCATGGTCAAGGCCACGGACGACAGCAGCTATGTGGGCGGCCTGGCTGGCCACACCTCGGCCGAGGTGAAACATTGCTACAACAGCGGCATCGTCGCCGGCGGCGATTTCGTGGGCGGCCTGTGTGGCCTGATTGACGGCGGCGGCATCCACCACTGTTACAACGCGGGCCATGTGTCCGCCACCGGCGACAGCAAGGGAGCCATCTGTGGAGATTACTCCTTGTTCGTGAACAGCAATAACAACTATTACGACTTCCAGATGAGCACGGTGCAGGACGGCAACGCCTCGGGCTACAACACGTCCAGGATGACGGGCACCGCCCTCATGAGCATCTTCGGCACCGACTGCTGGTCGTACCACGACAACGAATATCCCTCTCTCAAGACGACTAAAAGAGACAGCACCTATTTCCACGTTTCGGTGAAGCCGTTGTTGCTCCCGGGCAATATGCCGGTGGACAAAGTCGTGCAACCTTTCTGCGGCGTCACGGGGAATGCTCCTTACAGCCAAGTTGAGTGGTCGCGATACGGGACAGCAACAGAAACAGTGGGCACTATACATCTGGCCGACAAAGACAGCATTACGCTGCTCGGTTGCGGTGTGGATACGTTGAAAGTGAGCCACCCCAGCTATGGCTTCGAACGCCTGGTGCCGATAGTGGTGGCCGCAAAAGAGGCCACGGTGGAGACCGTGCACACATGCGGCAGCATCTACAAGTGGAACAAGAACAATCAGTATTATAACGAAACTGGATTCTACACCTGTGATACTTGCGCTAATAAACAGGCCTTGGACCTTACCATCACTCCTGTCACAATCACCCCAACACCTATCAATAGCACTTGCGAGACGATCCCTGACGGCGCAGTGCTTGTATCGGTGACAGGGGGGCCTGGCAACGGGTTCCGTTACCTGTGGACAAATTCCTACACGGGAGACAGCATCGGCAACACACCTGCCCTCACGGACATAACAGCCGGCTACTATTCAGTGACCGTGACCGACTCGCTCTACTCAACCTGCAGTCAGACGTCGCCTATCACTCTCACCGCCGTCGCCCCGGTGGCGTTGACCATCAAGAGTTGTGACACAAGCAAAACCTACGACGGCACAGCGCTCACGGGCAACCGCTATGTGGTGACCGAGGAGGGCTTCGAACCCGATACCCTTCCAGCCGGCAGCTTTGCCGTCCTCTCTAACGGCGACACCCTCCGTGTCACCCTCTCTTCCGGCAGCATCACCGATGCCGGCACACTCGCCGGCGCTGTGGAGATTGCCGCCTACACCATCCGCAACGGCATCGACCACAGCTGTCACTACACGGTGACGACCGCCACCGGCAGCCTCACCGTCACCCCGTGGCCCGTCGTCATCGTCGTCGACGACGCCAGTAAGGAATTTGGTGACGAAGACCCGACGTTCACCGGTTCGGTCGCTGACCTTGTCAACGAAGGTGATCTCGGAACAATCACCTACTCTAGAGAGAATTCCTCCGTCCAGGCAATCGGCAATTACCCCGATGTGCTGACTGCCAGCTACACCACGAACCCCAACTACTCCGTTTCCATCAACAAGGGCGACTTCCTAATCAACTGCCGCCGCCTCACCACAAGAATCAGCAACTGGCCCGAAGCCGAAATCACCGGCATCGACGAATGCTTCTACCCCGCAGCCAACAACTTGCCCTCGCCCAACACCGCCCCCCTGCCCACCGCCGACCAAATCCAAACCTGGATCGCCCAAGCCAACAGCCTGCCGACCAACGATTTCACGATTGCCATCAAAGACACCGCCTTGAAATCCAGCGCTTGCGACTGGCAGTGGGCACGCGTCTTCACCATCGAGACCTCGAACAGCGGCTATTGCGATGTGGAAAGCAGGGTGCTCTATGTGAGCGGCGGCGACCAGTCGGATCCCGTGCGCTCCAACGCCTGGCCTTGGACCGACGGTATCCCATATCAGGATGCCTGCATGGCCAGATTCGACATGGACTTATACCTTCCCAAAGACACGGATCTCTTCGTCGACTGCAGCCCGATGACCATCACCCATACCGACACCCAAACCGGCAATGACCGCGACGGCTGGACCTTCCAGCGCTCTTACGTCGTCTCCGATTCTTGCGGTCACACCATCTACGATACCATACGTGTCTCCGGCCGCGACCTCACGCCTCCTAAGGCTTACAACACCAATGTTAAGAACGATACCCTCTGGGCGGATTATGTCCAGTGTCTCTGCGACAGCATCCACGTCATCAACAACTTCTCCGAAATAGTGTCCCTCTTCGACCTCAGCGACGAATGTACCGGCAACGACATCAGCCTGGTGAGCAAGACGAAGACACTCAAGACCGGCGACCGTTGCGCAGACACCGTGGTGGTGGCCTACACCGTCGCCGACGCCTACAATAACTCCGCCACCTTCTATCACGCGCAGTTCATCCAGGACACCACACGACCCACCTTCGACATTGTCCCCAGGGAAATTGCCCTCTGCCTCATCGGCCCCGGGAAATACGAAGAGACCGTCAATTCGGTCATATACGATGAGAATAACCAAGTGATAAACCGAGTGGCGAACATCCAGGACAACTGCACCAAGCTGCAGGGAAGCTTTGTGGTCCACAATTCGATTGATTTAGATAATTATACTGTTGTCAACGGGATACGGCAATACGAACAATACTGGACCGTCACCGACTCCTGCGGCAACTTCTTCACCGACAAGATGATCATCAAGGTTAATCCACTGCCAACAATCCGTATCGATACCTTAGGCACCCAAACCATCTTCTACGGTGAGCAGTTTCAGGATATAACGATAAACAACGAGTACTCCGTTGTTTCCTTGACTCCAAGCGATCGAGGGTTGGTGTACAGTGAGGGCAAGGTGACGGGTTGGTTAGACAGCGCCGGAACCTACAGTTATACCGCCACGGCCACGAGCAATCTGACGCCGAATTGCGGCAGTGTGGACACCGTTATCACAATTCAGGTAGAGCCGCGCCCCATCACCATCGCAGCGGGAAGCGCCACGAAGAAATATGACGGCACGCCGCTCACCTCGCCGTATTACGAATGTACGGTGATTGACTACGACAACATGCAAGTTTGGGTTCCCATACTCAATGTAGACAGCATTGCCGGCTTGACCATCACCGGCAGCCAGACCGACGTGGGCTCCAGACCTAACGTGCCCAGCGATGCGGTGATCACACGCAGGGGAGATGCCACGGTGAATATGAACTCCAGCTATGCCGTCTCCTACGCCAACGGCACCCTCACAGTGACGACCAACGACACCCTCATCAAGGTAATCCCCGCTGACGGTACCAAGGTGTACGACGGCACGCCGCTGACGAAGACGGCACACGAGGACTTCACGGTGACGGGTGTTCCCGAGGGCTTAACCTGGGAAGCCACTGCCGACGGTACGGTGACGAACGTCATTCCTGGCGAAGGCGAGAAGGCGGTGAACGCTGTCACGTCGTTCCATATCTTCGACGCCGACGGCCATGACGTGACGGCATTTTTCACCAATATCGAAGACTCAATTGGCACGCTGACGATTACGCCGAAACCCCTCACCATCACGGCCTGCGACTCCACCAAAGTCTACGACGGCACCAGGCTGACCCAGAGCCGTTACACCCACACCGACCTCGTCGCCGACCACGAAATCATCAGCGTGCCCATCTTCGGGCGCCAGACTTTTGCGGGCTCGAGCAGCAACACGCCCATCGCAGCCCTCATCTGGAATGCCGACGGAGACGATGTCACCTCCAACTATGACATCTCTTTCGCCCCCGGCACCCTCACCGTCACGCCCAAGCCCCTCACCATCACGGCCGCATCGGACACGAAGGTGTATGACGGCACTAACCTGACCAACAACACCTACACGCACAGCGCCCTTGCCGCGGGCGACTCGCTCTGGAGCGTGACCGTTGAGGGCAAAGCGTTGTATTTGGAGAGCAGCAATGTGCCGAGTGATGCCGTCATCAAGAACGCCTCGGGAGCCAACGTCACCTCCAGCTACGACATCAACTACGTCAACGGCACCCTGAGTATCAACCCGACAAAACTGTACCTCACGGCGGGCAGTGCCACCAAAGAGTATGACGGCACCGACCTCACCTGCCACACTTACACCTGCATAGGCCTTATCGGGAACGACTCCATCGCCTTTAAGATGGAGAGCGTGCTGAAGTATGCAGATACGATTCCCAATGTGATCACCGAAATAACGATCTATAATCGCACGATTCATCCAGGTAAGGATTCGCTTGTGACGAACGGCTATGATATCGTACGCCAGAATGGCACATTGGCGGTTACCAAGAAGGATTTGACCATCACAGCGGATAGTGACACCAAAGAGTATGACGGAACCCCCCTGAAAAAGAAATCTTATACCCACACTGAACTTGTTCCGGGCGATTATATCGAGACAATAATTATAACGGGCAGTCAAACGGTGGCTGGATCTTCTGATAACGTGCCAGAGGGTGCACACATAGATAACGCTAACAATGATCCTGTAACGGAAAGTTACAATATCACTTACGTTAACGGAACTTTGACGGTGACGAAAAAGCCCCTGACTATTACGGCGGACGGCGCCACCAAAGAGTATGACGGCACACCCTTGACCAAAAACACGTACACCCACACGGCTCTTGTTGCGGGTGATTCCATCTGGAGTGTGACATTGACCGGCGACCAGACGTTGGTCGGCAACAGCAACAATGTGCCGAGCGATGCGGTTATCAAGAACGACACCCTCTTGGACATCACGGATTGTTACCAGATTACCTACACCAATGGCACTTTGGAGGTGACGCCGAACACCAGCGCCATCACGGTGGTGCCCGCCAGCGGCAGCAAGATCTACGACGGCACTTTGCTCACTAAGACGGCGCACTCTGACTTCACGGTGACGGGCGTTCCCACTGGCTTCACTTGGACTGCCACGGCCGACGGCACAGTGACGAACGTCGTCCCCGGTACCGGCGAGAAAGCCGTGAACGCGGTGACGGAATTCAAAATTCTCAACGCTGCGAACGAGGATGTGACCGACCAGTTCTCGAACATTACCACGAGTGCCACAGGCATGCTGACCATCACCCCGAAAGAGGTGACCCTTGCCAGCGGCAGCGCCACCCGTGAGTACAACGGCGCTGCGTTGACGAACAATGAGGTGTCGGGCATCAACGCCCACGGCCTGACGACAGAGACGGGCTGGGTGGACGGCGAAGGCGCCGCCTTCAGCTTCACAGCCAACCAGCAGTATGTGGGTTCATGCACCAACGCCTTCGGCTATACGCTGAACGATAACACCACTGCATCCAACTATACTATTACCAAGAACGAAGGCACACTGGAGGTCACTGCCAGCACGACGGAGCTGAATGTAACCTCCGCCTCCGGCAGCTGGACCTACGACGGCGATGCCCACACCCAGTATGAATACACGGTGACCTATGGCACGGAGAGTTATCCCGTGACCATCACCGCACCTGCCACCACCGGCACGGCGACGCTCTCCACCGGCGATGTGGTGACGATTACACCTGCCGTCACGGCGACCATCACCCATGTGGCAGAGGGCGATGTGACCAACGCCTTCAGTTGGACGGTGGAAAACAGCGACCAGTACAGCAACAAGACGACAACGCAAGGCTCGCTCTCCGTCACGACGGCCGCGCTGGCCATCACCACCGGTGCTGACAGCAAGGTCTATGACGGAGATGCGCTGACGGCCACAGGCAGCATCAGCGGCTTTGTTACCCCGACGGGTGGCGCTCAGGAGACAGCCACCTTCACGGTGACGGGCAGCCAGACCACCGTTGGCTCCAGCGCCAATACCTACACCCTCGTTTGGGACGGCACGGCCGTCGAAAGCGACTACACACTCACCGAAGACCTCGGCACGCTGACCGTCGCTCAAAAGGCGGTGACCATCACTGTCAATGACGCCAGCAAGACCTACGGACAGGACGACCCGACCTTCACCGGTACGGTGGAGGGCTTGGTGGACGCCGGCGACCTCGGCTTCGTCAGCTACAGCCGCACCAACACTAATGAAACCATAGGAACCTACAACGACGTACTGACCGCCAGCTATACTGCCAACAATAACTACAATGTCACGGTCAACCAGGGCGACTTCACCATCAACCCCAAGACTGTGACCATCACCGCCAGCGACACGAGCAAGACCTACGACGGCTCCGCCTTGACGCAACTGAATTACATTGCTACTGACCTTGAAGCAGGCGACCACCACACCTTCACGGTATCAATGACCGCCGCCAGCACCCTGACCAACGCAGGTACGCAGGCCAATGTGATTGCCACGGTGGACGGTGTCGCTGTGACCACTGGCACGGAGACCGCCGTGGGCAACTACCTGGTGACCACTGTCAATGGCACCCTCACTGTCAATCCCAAGACTGTGATGATCATCGCCACGGACAGCACCAAAACTTACGACGGCTCCGCCTTGACGCAGCCGCGCTTCACTGCCAGCGCCCTTGAGGCTAACGACAGCCACGTCTTCACGGTGGCGATGACCGCCGCCAGCACCCTGACCAACGCCGGCACGCAGGCCAATGTGATTGCCACGGTGGATGGAGTCGCCGTGACCACTGGCATGGAGACTGCTGTGGGTAACTATTGGGTGACTATCGAGAATGGCGCTTTGACGGTAACACCTGCCGCTTTGACTATCACCGCCGCGGGCGACACAAAGGAATATGACGGTACAGCCTTGACAAAGGATAGCTACACGAACAGTGACCTTGCCATAGGCGATGTAATCGAGAGTGTCACCATGACGGGCAGTCAGACTGTGGTGGGCAGCAGTAACAATGTGCCGAGTGCAGCAGTGATTAAAACCTTGAATGGAGAAATTAGAACGGAGAATTACGCTATCACCTATGTTAACGGCACACTGACGGTCACCCAGAAGCCCCTGACTATCACCGCCGCCAGCGTCAGCAAAGAATACGACGGCACGGCACTGACCAAGCGCACCTACACTCACACGGCCCTAGCCACGGGCGACACCATCACCGGCGTCACCCTGACGGGATCGCAGACACTGGTGGGCAGCAGCGACAATGTGCCGAGTGCTGCGGTGGTAAAAACCATGAATGGGGAAGTGAGAACGGAGAACTATGCCATTACTTATGTCAACGGCACTTTGGAGGTGACGCCGAACACCAGTGCCATCACGGTGATGCCCGCCAACGGCAGCAAGACCTACGACGGTACCCCGCTCACCAAGACGGCGCACGACGACTTTACTGTGACGGGACTCCCCGCAGGCTTCACTTGGGCAGCTACAGCCGACGGCACAGTGACGAACGTCGTCCCCGGCACCGACGAGAAATCTGTGAACGCAGTGACGGAATTCAAGATTTTCAACGCCTCGAACGAGGATGTGACCAACCAGTTTTCAAACATCACCATAGCCACTGGCATGCTGACAGTGTCGCCGAAGTCGGTGATAATCACCGTTGACAACGCCAGTAAGACATTCGCTGAGAGCGACCCATCATTCACCGGCACGGTCAATGGATTGGTCAACGCTACCGATTTGGGTACTATCACCTACATCCGTACCAATACAGATGAGGCTGTTGGAACATACGACGATGTGCTGACTGCCAGCTATACAGACAATAGTAACTACACCGTGATGGTCGATGCGGGAGACTTCACTATCAACTGCCGTGATATCACGATGAAGAGCGGAGTCTCCTGGCCTGATAACATCACAGGACAAAGCAATAGTTTCGCCAACGCCGACACCACGGTGTTGAAGGATGCTCTGGAGATTAAGAACCTCTTCAATAATAGTGACGACATCACTGTGAACATTGTTGACGAGGCGATAGAAACCAATGACTGCCATTGGACTTGGCTGCGCACCTACACTCTCTACATCACTGGTGGTTGCATACCACAGACAAGGACGATGAGTGTCAGCGGAAAGGCAACCAAGACGGAACAATTGAAACACAGCATTTGTCAAGGCGAAAGCTACCTCTGGAATGAGAATCCAAGAACTGAGAGCGGAGAATACACATACACTACCACCAGCGTGGAAGGTTGTGATTCTGTTGCCACCCTGCAGTTGACTGTGAATCCGGTATACAATACGCCCGATGTGTATAGCGTATGCGACAGCTTGCTATGGTACGGAGTAAAATATACAGAAAGTACCAGCACGGCGACACATACATTATCGACCGTCGCAGGTTGTGATAGCGTGATGACATTGAACCTTACCATCCGCCACAGCAACACAGGTGTCGATAACCAAAACCGCTGCGACAGTTACAGATGGATTGACGGTAACACTTACACTACTTCCAACAACATCGCTACCCATACAATGACCAACGCTGCCGGTTGCGACAGCACGGTGACGCTCAACCTCACCCTCCACTACAGCAGTACTGGCGTGGAGGCGGTGACGGCTTGCAACAGCTACACATGGCATGGCACCACCTATACTGGTTCTACTAATACTCTTACTTACACCTGCCAGAACGCCGTGGGCTGCGACAGTGTGACTATCTTGCACCTGACGATTAACGCTCCGGTACACGAGACTTTCACGGACACCGCCTGCGAGATGTATACCTGGCAAGGCACCGACTATAGCGTCAGCGGCGACTATACCTATAGTCACACTGATGCCAACGGCTGCACTCAGGTTGACACCCTACACTTGACGATTAACAACCCGTTACACGTGGCTGTCACGGACACCGCCTGCGAGAGCTACACCTGGCACGGCACTGCTTACACCGTCAGCGGCAACTACACGTACAGTCACACTGATGCCAACGGCTGCACTCAGGTTGACACCCTGCACTTGACTATCAACCACAGCAACGCTGGTTTTGAGACGGTGACAACTTGCGACAGTTATACATGGCATGGTATCACCTATACTAATTCTACTAGTACTCCTACATACACCTGTACGAATGCCGCTGGCTGCGACAGCGTCACTACCCTGCAACTCACTATCAAGTACAGCACTTCAGCTGTCGAGATGGTGACTGCGTGCAACAACTATGAGTGGCATGGAAACATATATTCTTCCTCAACCGACACACCGACCTTCACTACAATAAATGCTGAGGGTTGCGACAGCGTGACGACACTCAATCTCACTATTGGGTACGCTTACGCTGCCACAGATACGGTGACTGCTTGCGAAAGATACGTGTGGCATGGCACAGCCTATACCGTTTCGACCAACGAACCTACTTATACCGTTCCTGGACAATATGGTTGCGACAGTGTCTATACGCTCCATCTGACTATTCACCATAGTAGTTTCGGTATTGATAAACAGGAAGTCTGCGACTCTTTGACATGGCATGGAATTCTCTACAACTATTCTACCAACATACCGACATTTATCACTACGAATGCTGAAGGTTGCGATAGTACTATTATTCTCCATCTTGAGGTGAACTACAGTGCGAACCTATATGACACTTTGGTCATATCGCAGAGTCAGTTACCTTATGATTACAATGGTTATTTGATTACCTATGGTGGCGATGTGATTATCAATGGTACTACCATCGAGGGTTGCGATAGTGTGGTGCATCTGCATGTTATGTTCATGCAGGATATAGAAATTGTCGATGCAATTGAAAATGTCATTGTGTATCCTAATCCCACTCATGGTATGCTGACAATAGGTGTTGACGATGTCCTCAAGGTTGAAGTGATGGATGTCGTAGGACGTCTGGTGGCTGTGTTCAGGAACACCAACATCTTAGATATTTCCAACCTTGAGGATGGGGCCTATACCTTACGAATCACACTTCCTCAGGGAACAATCATCCGCAAGGTGCTGAAGAGATGACTTAGAATAACGGATGTTTTCAACCGAGCAAATGTTTGAATGACAAAGGACGCACCCAAAATGGTGCGTCCTTTGTTGATAACTCATCTCCTCCGATAGCGTTTTTCTGACTAATTTAGCAACACAAATCACGACACTGTGTGTCGAATAAATTATTGTATTATAGAAACATAATTAACCGTTACCACCATGCAAGGCGACTTGTTTTCATCTGTTGAGACCCCCAAGAAAGTGAAGGAGTACAAGCAGTATACTCCCGAGGAAATTATGAAATCGTCAGTGGAGTATTTCCATGGCGACGAACTCGCCGCCAACGTGTGGATGAACAAATATGCCCTGCGCGACGACGATCGCATCTACGAGTTGAACCCTGACATGATGCACCGCCGTCTGGCCGCCGAGTACGCCCGTATTGAGGAGAAGTACCAGAATCCCCTTACAGAGGAAGAGATTTACCAACTGCTGAAGGATTTCAAGTATATTGTTCCGCAGGGCAGCCCCATGAGCGGTATTGGAAACAACTTCCAGGTGGTGTCGCTGAGCAACTGCTTTGTCATCGGCAACCAAGGCAACAGCGACTCCTACGGCGGGATTATGAAGATTGACCAAGAGCAGGTGCAGCTGATGAAACGTCGTGGCGGCGTGGGTCATGATCTTAGCCATATCCGTCCCAGTGGCAGCCCCGTGAAGAACAGTGCCCTCACCTCTACGGGCATCGTGCCTTTCATGGTGCGCTACTCCAACACTACCCGCGAGGTGGCACAGGGTGGTCGTCGTGGAGCCTTGATGCTTTCCATCAGTATTAAACATCCAGATTCAGAAAATTTTATCGACGCTAAGCTAGAGCAGGGTAAGATTACCGGTGCCAATGTCAGTGTGAAGATTACCGACGAGTTCATGGAGTGCGTCAAGAGTGGCAAGCCCTTTGTGCAGCAGTACCCCATCGATTCGCCCCATCCTACCTTTACTAAGAGTATCGACGCCCGAGCCCTCTGGAACAAGATTATCGCCAATGCCTGGAGCAGCGCAGAGCCCGGCGTGCTCTATTGGGACACCATCCTCAAGGAGAGTGTTCCTGACTGTTATGCCGACTTCGGCTACCGCACCGTGAGTACCAACCCCTGTGGTGAGATTCCGCTCTGCCCTTACGACAGTTGCCGTCTACAGGCCATCAATCTTTATAGCTATGTGGAGAAACCCTTCACCAAAGAGGCCTCGTTCAACTTCGACCTCTTTCGCGACCATGTCATGAAGGGTCAGCGTCTAATGGACGACCTCATCGACCTCGAGCTCGAGAAGGTGGACCAAATTCTGAAGAAAATCGAGACCGACCCCGAGAGCGACGAGATTAAGCAGGTGGAGCACAACCTATGGCTGAACATTAAGATGAAGTGCCTTGAAGGCCGTCGCAGTGGTTTCGGCATCACCGCCGAGGGCGATATGCTGGCCGCTCTGGGACTGCAGTACGGCTCCGAGGAGGCCACGGCCTTCGCCGTCAAGGTGCAGCAGACACTCTGCTGCACCGCCTATGCTTCAAGTGTGCAACTGGCCAAAGAGCGCGGATGCTTCCCCATCTACGATGCTCGCCGCGAGGAGAAGAATCCCCTCATCAACCGCATCCGAGAAGCCAATCCCGAACTCTACAAGGAGATGACCAAATACGGTCGTCGCAACATCGCCCTGTTGACCATCGCTCCCACAGGTACCGTCAGCATTTGTACCCAGACCACTTCGGGCATCGAACCCGTCTTCCTTGTCAGCTACAAACGCCGCAAGAAGATTAATCCGAATGACAAAGATGCTTCGAACAAGAACATCATCAAGGACGAGAACGGTGACTACTTCGAGGAATACAATGTGTTCCATCCCAAATTTATCGATTGGGCGTGTATCAATGGCTATGATGTCGACGAGGTGATGCATATGAATGATGCCGACCTTCAGAAGGTCATAGAGAAGAGCCCCTACTTCCACGCCACCAGTGCCGATATCGACTGGGTGGCCAAAGTGAAGATGCAGGGCGCCATCCAGAAGTGGGTGGACCACAGCATCAGTGTCACCGTGAATATTCCCAAAGAGACCTCCAAGGAGGTGGTGAGCCAGATTTACGAGACCGCCTGGGAGAGTGGCTGCAAAGGCTGCACCATCTACCGAGACGGCTCGCGCACCGGCGTGCTCGTCAGCAACAACGAAGGCAAGAAAGAGAACCCCTGCTTTGGCGAGAGCAAAGCCCCAAAACGCCCCAAGAAACTCGAGGCCGAGGTGGTGCGCTTCAAGAACGAGAAGGAGGACTGGATTGCCGTCGTTGGCATGTATGAAGGCCGTCCCTATGAGATTTTCACTGGCCGTGCCGAGAGTTTCCTCCTCCCCAAATGGGTGGAGAAAGGCTGGGTAATCCGCGTCAAAGAGAAAGGTCAGGAACATGCCCGCTATGACTTCCAGTTCACCGACCCCGATGGCTATCATGTCACCATGGAGGGACTCTCTCGCATGTTCCGCAAGGAGTATTGGAACTATGCCAAACTCATCTCCGGCATCCTGCGTCATGGTATGCCCATTCCCAATGTGGTGGAACTCATTGGCAAACTCAATTTCGACACCGACTCCATCACCACCTGGAGTAACGGTGTGGCACGTGCACTGAAACGCTACATCAAGGATGGCACAGAGACTGGTGAGATCTGCCCCGACTGCGGCAGCAAACTCATCTACACAGGTGGTTGCAAGAGTTGCCCCCAGTGTGGTTGGAGCAAGTGCAGTTAAGGAATATTAGCAAGCACACATAATGCCAAGGCTCCCTCAAAAGGAGCCTTTTGTATTTCTTACTGTCATTCCCTGTTTCTAAAAAGATTAATAGAATTTTTGATGTCGGAGAGCGTGGGGAAGCGGAAGGTGGAGGCAGGAAGGTGGAAGAGACGGATGGCCAACAGGAGTTGGGTGAGGGCCATGAAGGTTTGTGCTGTGAGGGAGGCCCATGCAGAGCCTGTGGCTCCGAAACGGGGAATAAGGAGGAGGTTGACCACAATGTTGAGCAGTAGGCTGGTGGCGGCGAAGAGGTTGAGTTGACGGAGATGCCCGCCAGCGGTGAGGAGGGTGCCGAAGATATAGGTGACGGCGATGGGAACCAACCCGAAGATGACCACACGGAAGGCCGGCACATAAAGTTCACCGCGGCTGGGGTAGAGGAGCTCCATCAGCGGCCCGGCGAAGAGAGCACAGAGCACGGCGGCTCCGATGGCGAAGAGCATGAGTGGCCAGAAGACAAGACGCAAAGCGTCTTGTAATTGAAAATTGAAAATTGAAAATTGAAAATTATCAGTTTCGTTTTTTCTCGTGGAGCAGAGTTTGGAGAAGACGGGGAGCAGAGGGACACTGACGAGGTAACAGACCATGGTGAGGGCATCGAGGAGGCGGAAGGCACCGGCATAGATGCCGGCGTCGGCATCGGAAGCCAGCGCGCGCAACAGGATGGGGTCGATGCGGTTGTAGGAGGCCATGAGCAGTACCAGGAGGGCGAAGGGAGCACTCTTGCGGAGGATGACCAGCATGAAGGGAAGGGAAAAGGAGCGAAAGGGAGAGAGAAGAAGAGAAAGGTGGGTCTTGCGGGCGATGACGACGAGGGCCAGAAGAGCCGTCAAGACGTAGGCCGCTACTTGCGCGTAGACGAAGTGGAAAATGGAAAAATGAAAGTTGAAAATTGAAAGTTTCGGGCCCAGGAGTAGGGTACCGCAGATGAGTATCATGAGTATGCGGTCGAGGACCGAGAAGAGACTGTCCCATTTGAAGAGGAGAAGCCCCTCGAAGTTGCTGCGCAGGTAGAGGATGAGAGAGTTGAGGAACTGAGCGACGGTGAGCCATGCTAACAAACGGAATTCATCGCTCCCATAGCCCATGAGGGCGCCCACGGTGAAGGTGACCACGAGGTAGAGGAGGAAGAGTAGCAGTTTGATGCTCAGGATGCCCGACAGGTGTTTGGTGATGAGTTGTGGGTTTTGGGCGATATTGCGGGTGTTGAAGTTGGAAACACCGAGGTCGAGCAGGATATTGAAAATATAGGCGAGGTTGAAGATGGCAAAGTAGAATCCGTAGGCACTATTGCCCACAGCATTCTGCACACCCACCTCGATGCCAAGAATCCACAGCGGCTTGACAATGAGGTTGGCCAGAAGCAACCAGAAAAGTCCGGAGAGAAGTTTCTTCTGCATGGGCTACTTTTCTATGGGAGTGAGAATAGAGGATTTGTCACTCCGTTTCAACTCGGTGTTGATTCCTTTTTTCCTCGTATTATTCTCTAGTCTTGGCTTTTCTTTTACCACCATCCAACGCTCTTCCATCTCCCATTTTTCGCGTAGCGAGAGGGTCTTCTCGAAGAAGACGACCTGCTCGGGTTGCCGTTGCAGACGGTAGTCGCCGGGAGTCCAGCGGCCGTCGCCGTTGGCATCAAGGATGGCGCGCAGGGTGTAGTCGCCGGCGGCGAGATGCTTAAAAGTGAGAGGGGAGAGAGGGGAGGGGAGAGGTGAACTTTGGACGACGGTGTCGCGTTTGTCGAGGACTTCGATGACTAAGGGAAGGCCGGTGCGATTGTCGATATGGAGGGTGAGGGTGCCGTAGTCTTTGGGAGTGAGGTCGAAGTCGAGACTGTCGGAGGTGTTCCCGTAGATATCGGTGAAGAGGCCTTTTGCAATGTGTACATGGTATTTCTCGCCCGACTTGAGGGCCGCGTCAATCCTTATTTGGTCGTTGCTGTCGGCGACGAGATAGTGGGAGGTAACGGTGCTGTCTTTTAGGTACATTACTTCGGCAGTGGCACCAATGGAGACCATGAAGATGGGGTTCGTTATTTCCAAGCGCAGGTCATCGTAGAAGGCTTTGTTGCCGTCGCAGAGGGGTCGCAGCAGCGGCGTTTTCTCCTCTTTGGCACCCACCTTCTGACGTTTGCCTTTCTTCTGCTCGGTGAAGCGCAGGCGCAGGGTGTCCTGCAGGCCGTTGTCGCTGAGGACGAGCATGGTGGAGTCGCAGTGGGGGTTGAGACACCAGAGATTCATGGTGTCGCGCCGTCCGTTGAGGCGCCATTCGACCTCCTCGCCACTGACAACAGGATGTTGCAGGGGCAGTTGGGTGACAATCTGGATGCGGCCTTTGGCGATGAAAGAACTGGAGGTGACGCGTTGGCGTTGTGTCTCGGGTTGCGAGATAAGGAGTGTGGACACGCGGTTGCTGTCAAGAGACGGTTTGGCTTCGGAGGCCACGGTGTCCCAGGCGGCGGCTTCGGTGGGGTCGAGACGCAGGTTGCGGTTCTTGTCCTCGAAAGCCACCACACGGTATCGGCCCGCAGGAATGTAATGGAAGGCAAAGAAGCCCTGCTTGTCGCAACGGGTGACGAAATCAGGCTGTACGAATGTGGCGATGGTATCGACCAAGGCTACCACCTCACTCTCAATGTCACGATATGCCATTACTGTTACTGTCTCCTTCCAGGGCTTTCCGCTGCGGGGCTCAAGGACACGTCCTCCAAGCATGAGGGTGTCCATGTCCTTGCCAGTGGAGAAGACATATTCGAAGCTGGGCAGCAGGTTGCCCTCGTTGAAATCAGCGATGGCCTCCTTGAACTGGAAGAGATAGGTGGTGTTCTCCTGCAACGTGTCTTTGATTTTTACTAAGACGCCCTTGCCCTTGGTGGTGTATTCGGGTTGCTGCTTCATGGGCGGCGACACGAGTATATTGTTGGTGGGGTTCTTGAGCACCACATACTCGTCGAACTGGATGTAGAACTCGTTCGCGTCGAAATGGAGACTGCCATTGTCGGGCTTGCATCCAAGGGATACAGGAGGATCCTCATCCTTGGGCCCTCCTGTGGGATAGCCCTGCCGGGCGCAGGAGGAAAGGAGGAGTATTAGAAGGAGTGAAAGGGAGTGAAAAGGAGTGAAAGGGAGTGAGAGGACAAATGATGTTTGTCGCGACGCTTTTCTCTGTTTTTTGTTATATCTTTTTCTTTGCATTTGTTGTATGCTTGTTGTAGGCTGGAACTATTGTCCTTTCACTCCTCATCACTTCCTCTCACTCCCTTTCACTCCTTTAGTTTAAAAGAGTTCGTTGATTTCCTTGTGCAGTATCTCAAGGGCGCGGTCGGTGGGGCGCTGCTGTGCCGCCGAGGCAAAGATGGAGGCTGCTAAACGCGTGGGGTCGTCGGTGTCGGTGAGGGTGACGGCGCTGGAGTTGACGAGGTTGATCATCTCGTCCTTGGCCTCGCGGATATGCGTCCATGTGTCGGTGTCGATGTAGACCTGCTGCGAGAGGTTGTGCTCCCACTCGTCACGGATATTCTTGGTCATGACGCCCTGCAGGAGTTTGAGGTCCATGCCAGGCTGCCAGCAACGCAGCACTAAGCTGTCGGGACTGATACGTTCGAGGAAGAGGGCCATGCGCTCATAGGCCTGCAGACGAATGGGTGTGACCACCTTGAGGGTCTCGCGTCGTTCGTCGATTTTCATCTGTAGCAGACGCTCTTTCTGCTGGTTGTCGAAATAGCGTTTCACTATCAGATAGAGTATCCAACCGGTTACGGCAACGGCAGATAAAACTGCTAACACAAGAATCAGGATAAGGATTATCGTTTTCATGGTTTATTCTTTCATTAATTGTTCTACTAATTGCGAGACACCCTTGGTGGCGACCTCTTTGATAAAAGTCACGGGGTGGCTGACAGGCACCTCTTTGGGGTCGACGACATAGCACGGGACACCGCGCCGGACATAGTGTATCAGTCCGGCGGCAGGGTAGACGGCCATGGAAGTGCCGACGACGATGAAGATGTCGGCCTCCTCGCAGAGGGTTGCGGCAGGTTCGATGTTGGGCACTGCCTCGCCGAACCATACGATATGGGGACGCAGTTGGGTGCCGTCGGGGGCTTTATCACCCAGTAGGATGTCTTTGTCGCCCACCTCGACGATGAGGTCGGGGTTGTGGTCGGAACGTCCCTTGGTGAGTTCTCCGTGGAGATGTAGCACATGGCTTGAACCAGCACGTTCGTGCAAGTCGTCGATATTTTGAGTGACGATGCGCACGTCGTATTTCTCCTCAAGCCGCACCAACTGGCGGTGAGCTTCGTTGGGCTGTGCCTGGAAGAGCTGGCGACGGCGCTCGTTGTAGAAGTTGAGCACCAACTCAGGATTGCGCACATAAGCCTCGTGGGTGGCCACGTCTTCCACACGGTAATGCTCCCACAATCCGTCGCTGTCGCGGAAAGTCGAGATGCCGCTTTCAGCGCTGATACCTGCGCCGGTCAATACTACGATTTTTTTCATATCAGTTTCTTGTTTGCGATGTCGGGGGTAATGGTGAAGGTGGAACCCTTGGGCTGCGAGGGGAGGTCGAACATCAAGTCGGTCATAATACTCTCCATGATGGAGCGGAGACCGCGGGCACCAAGATGGTATTTCACGGCGCGGTCGACGATGAGGTCGAGGGTTTCAGGGGCGAACTCAAGGGTGACGTCGTCCATGCGGAAGAGTTCTTGGTACTGTTTGATGAGGGCATTCTTGGGCTCGACGAGGATACGACGCAGGGCGTCGCGATCCAGCGGCTGCAAGGCTGTGAGCACGGGGAAACGGCCCACAAGCTCGGGGATAAGACCGAATTTCTTGATGTCCATGGGCTGCACGTACTGCAGCATGTTGTCGCGGTCGAGCTCCTGACGGGTCTCGTCGCCTTTAAAGCCGATGACATTGCTGTTGAGGCGCGAGGCAATGGTACGCTCGATACCGTCGAAAGCACCTCCGCAGATGAAGAGAATGTTGCGGGTGTCGATGGTGATGAGCTTCTGCTCGGGATGCTTGCGTCCTCCTTCGGGAGGCACGGAGACAAGGGCTCCTTCGAGGAGTTTGAGCAGGGCCTGCTGAACACCTTCGCCACTGACATCACGGGTTATGGAGGTGTTCTCACTCTTGCGAGAAATCTTATCAATTTCGTCGATGAATACAATGCCGCGCTGACAAGCTGACACATCGTAATTGGCAGCTTGCAGCAGACGCACAAGGACATTCTCCACATCATCGCCCACATAACCGGCCTCGGTGAGGGTGGTGGCATCGGCGATGCAGAAGGGTACCTTGAGCAGTCGGGCGATGGTGCGGGCTAAAAGGGTTTTGCCCGTGCCGGTCTCGCCGACGAGGATGATGTTAGACTTCTCAATCTCCACCTCGTTTTTATCGCCATGCTCAGCGTTGTATTTGAGTCTTTTGTAGTGATTGTAGACAGCTACGGAAAGGACGCGTTTGGCGGCTTCCTGCCCGATGACATACTGGTCAAGGAAAGCTTTAATGTCGGCAGGGACGGGGATATCGGAATTCTGGATTTCGTATTTTGAATTCTGAGGCTGTTGGATTTGCTCTTTGAAGATTTTTTCGGCCTGTGTGGAGCAGTCGTGACAGATGTAGCCGTTGAGTCCGGCCAAAAGCATGCCAGCCTGCGAGGCAGGACGGCCACAGAAGGAGCAGTGTTCTTCGTTTGTAGTTTTCTTTGACATTATCTTTATCTTAGAATAGTTCTTTATTTTGTATAGTTGTCCTTAACTTCTTTGGCTCCTTTAACGTTCATCACAGCAACTGGTTTTTCGAGGCATCCTGACGAATAAAAATGAACAGTAGGACGGTGAAGGCCAACAGAGACGAACCTCCGTAACTGAAGAAGGGTAGAGGGATGCCGATAACAGGGACGAGTCCCAACACCATGCCGACGTTGACGAAGAGGTGGATGAAGAGAATGCTGGCTACGGAATAGCCGTAGACACGCGCGAAGGTGGAGCGCTGGCGCTCGGCCATGACGATAAGTCGTTGCAATAGCAGAGTGTAGAGCACGAGGAGCGTTACACAGCCGATAAAGCCCCATTCCTCACCCACGGTGCAGAAGATAAAGTCTGTCTCCTGCTCGGGAACAAAGTCGGCTTTTGTGAGGGTGCCGTTGAGGAATCCTTTGCCGACAAGTCCGCCGGAGCCGATGGCTATCTTAGACTGGTTGACGTTGTATCCCGAACCTTGGATATCGTCGCTCTTCCCCAGCAGTACGTCGATGCGTTCGCGTTGGTGGGGCTCGAGGACGGAATTGAAGACGAAGTCGACCGAGAAGACGAACAGGGCACAGCATGCCGCGATGACAATAGTCCGCCAGTAGTCTCGCGAAGTACGCTTGTTGAGCCATACGAAAAGATAGAGTATCACGATGGTGGCGATGCCGGCGAGAAGGATGAACTTGTCAATAAGCAAGGCTAAGACGAAAAGGACGATGGCGGTGACACCGATGACGAGAAAATTTCCAGAGAGGCCTTCGCGGTATAGGGGGAAGATGAAGCTGAGGAAAACGAGTGCTGATCCCGTATCGTGTTGAAGGAAGATGAGCGCCGCTGGGATGGCCACAAGAAAGGCTATAGTGACTTTGGTGCGCAGATTCTTGAAATCGAGGTCGATGGCCGACATGAATTTGGCTACCGCCAGTGCTGTGGCGAATTTAGCGAATTCCGAGGGTTGAAACTTGAAGGCACCGAAGTCAATCCACGACTTGCCACCTTTGGTGACAGTGGCGATGAACAAGGTGACGACAAGCAACACTATGACGATGCCATAGATAGCATAGGCGGTATTGGAGAAGACCCGGGGTTCGGTGAGGACAACCACTGCGGAGAGGAAGAGTGCGATGGCTATCCAGATAATCTGTTTGCCATGTTGCACTGAGAAATCAAATACAGCGGTGTGGTCCTCGCTATAGCCCGCCGCATAGATGTTTATCCATCCGAAGAGCATGATGGCGAAGTAGAGCCCGATGGTCAGCCAGTCGTATTTCAGTTTCTCTTGGTACATCATCCGTTATTTCTTCTTTTTGATTCTTCTGGTGAGTGGCAGCTTCTGGCAGGGGTTGATTTCCCGATACATTTTCTCCACATCCTTGCGCTTCACCTCGCCATTGAGGTATTTTTCGATAATCAAACCTGCGATAGGAGCTGCCCAACTGCCGCCACCACCTTGGGCATTCTCCACATAGACGGAGAGGGCAATCTTCGGGTTGTTCTTGGGGGCAAAGGCGATAAAGACGGAGTGGTCGTTTCCGTAGTTCTCGGCGGTACCGGTCTTACCGCAGATGTCAAGTCCGTCGACGCGGGCTCGACGTGCGGTACCGCCAGCCACATGCACTACATCGTACATGCCGTCGGCGGCAATGTCGAAGTATTCTTTCTTGATTCCGGTCTCGTGGTGTATTTTGTATTTCTCGTCCTGGATGGAGTCTTTGCCATAGAAGCGCACCACGTGGGGCGTGATATACCAGCCATGGTTGGCCACGATGGCGGCGAGGTTGGCCATCTGGATGGGTACCACCGTTACTTCGCCCTGGCCAATGGAATTGGAGTAGATGGTAGAGAAGGCCCAGCGCTCTTTGCCATACCAACGGTTATAGTAGGCGGTGTCGGGGATATTGCCGGTGGACATGCCCGACTTGGGCAGGTCGATGTCAAGTTTCTGACCGAAACCGAAACGCAGCATGTAGTCGTGCCACACGGTGAGTCCGTACTGCGAGTCCTTGTAGATGCTTTTGTATTTGCCCTGTTGGATAACACGGCGGTAAACCTGATAGAAATAGGGGTTGCAGCTCATCTTGATGGCTTCGCGTACCGAGCGTGCCGACGGGTGGTTGTGGCATCCGGGGTGCTTGTCGCACACAAAACCTGTGTTGGGAGTGATGACTCCTAAATCGAGGGCCGTCATAGCCTGGGCAACCTTGAAGATGGATCCCGGAGGATATTGCCCCAGGAGGGCTCGGTTGAGCATGGGCTTGGCGATGTCGGTATTAAGCATCACGTAATTCGCTCCACGGATGCGTCCCACCAAGAGGTTGGGGTCGTAAGTAGGTGCCGACACCATGGCTAGTACTTCGCCCGTAGAAGGTTCTATGGCCACCACGCAGCCGCGCTTGTTAGCCATCAATTCCTCTGCATAAGCCTGTAGGTCGGCATCGAGGCTGGTATAGAGGTTGCTGCCCTCGACAGGCAGTGTGTCGAGTTCTCCGTTGCGGTAGGGTCCTATCTCTCGGTTGTGGACATCCACATGCATCACCTTTCTGCCTTTGATACCACGGAGCACCTCCTCATAGCTTTTTTCGAGTCCGCTCTTGCCGATATAGTCGCCCATGCGGTAGTAGGGGTCTCGCTTCAGGTCATCGTCGTTCACCTCGCCCACATAGCCCAGCACCTGTGCGGCGATGGGACGGTCGTAGATTCGCAGCGTGCGTTGCGAGATATAAAATCCCTTGAAACGGAACATCTTGTTCTCGAATCGGGCATACTCCTCTTTCGAGATTTGTTTCATAAAGATGGAGGCCGAATAAGGGGAGTATTTACGCGCTTTGACCATGCGCTCCTCGAAATCGTCGCGTGTGATTCCTAAACTTTGACAGAAAAGGACGGTATCGAGGTCTTTCACCATGCGGGGAATGACCATCAAGTCGTAGACGGCTTCGTTATGGACGAGCAACTCGCCGTGACGGTCGTAAATGAAACCGCGGGCGGGATACTGCGTGATATTGCGCAGTGATTGCTGCTCTGCCTTCTCTTTGTATTCGGAACTGAACAGTTGTAGTATCGCTAATCGTCCCACAAAAAGGACGAAGACAACGATGAAGATAATCCTCACCACACGACTGCGATCTGCGTATTTGTTCGACATAAATCATACAACGTTATCGCGCGCGAATTATTGTGCTGTAAATACAATATTTTCTGAAAAACCCCGTTAATCTGGAGGAAATTTTAAAACAAGCATTTAAGATGAAAAAAACACTGAAAATGATGGCTACGCTGCTGTTTGTGGCAGCCATGGGAACCCTAATGTCTTGCAAGGATGATGACAAGGAAGACGAGATTTCATCGGCTGAGGCTCGTGCCTATGCCGCTGCTGCCGTGGGTACATACGATGGCTATCTCGACATCTCTTACACGTTCAATGGCGAGGAGTATAACAATCGCTATGAGGGTAACAATATCTCGCTCACCAACCCTGGTGGACAGAGAATAGCCATTACGGTGCCTGAGGTGAACGGCATGCCTGTGACGGTGACCGGCAAGTTCAACAACGACGGCACCATCACGCCCGACAAGATTACCCTCGCCGAACAGAGTTTCGAGGCTACCATCCAGAACAGTACGTTGAACTACAACATGGAGACTCAGGTGCTTTCGGGTGAGGTCTCCATGCAGATGAAGGATCTCGGTACTGGTGCTACCGCCTCTGCCACTGCCTCTATTTATGGCCAGAAGCGTGCTCAGTAATGACCCGCGGGAAGAACATCTGCAACCAATTGAAGGAGGTCCGCAAGCGCATCGCCGAGGAAAATGATATTCCTCTGGAGATAGAGGAGTGCACCTACAAGGGCGAATGTCGCGGCACCTGTCCGCGGTGTGAGGCCGAGGTGCGGTATCTGGAGAACGCGTTGGCCGAGAGGCTGTGGCTTGGCAGGGTGGCTACCGTCGCCGGCCTTGCGCTGGGCCTCGCCGCCACCGCACATGCACAAACACCCGCTAAAACATCCCATTTCGATGGGTGTGAAACACAACATGAACTCTCCATGATGGCCGACAGCGTGACCGTGCGTGGCGTGGTGCGCGACAAGAAAAGCGGCGAGGACATCCCTTTCTGCCGCATTCATCTCGTTGACTATAAGTCGGGAATCGATATCGACACCGCTATAGACAACGGCTTACGCGGTGATTTTGCACTCTCGATACCCAAGGGCGAATATTATGTATGGGTCTATCATTTTGGATACAAGGAGTACGGTGGCAGAAAGATGATGCTCGACAAGGATACCGACCTCGGCGTGATAGAACTGGAGTCTGGGTATGTACCAACAATTATGATGGGTGGTGTAGATTCAATACCTCTCACAACGACTCCTCCAGGTCATGAGGAGTACTACCAATACTCGGGCGGCACTGATATCATCGTGCGCTGAGAGAAACATATAATAGACAAAAAAAGGAAGCGCAACCCCAAGGGTTGCGCTTCTACTTTCATTGCGGACAAGGACATCCGCGCTCTTAGGATTTAGGCGCCAAGTTCGAGGCGCTTGAAACCGGTGCACTTCAGATCCTTGTCGGCCTTGGCGATGAAGTCTTTCACCTTCACCTTGGCTTCCATGATGTACTCCTGCTCCATGAGGGTGTTTTCCTGGAAGTACTTGTTGAGACGGCCGTTGGCAATCTGGTTGATCTGCTGCTCGCTGAGCTGGGCGGCCTTCTCGGCAGCCACCTGCTCTTTGATCTGGCGGGCCTGGTTGACCTGCTCCTCGGTGATCCAGCCTTTGCCCATGTTGGAGGCCATGTGCTCTTCGCTGTCGACGTGGGCGGGGTTGATGCCGGCTTTCTTCAGAGCGGCGTCAACGGCCTTGCCGATGAGCTCTTCCTTGGTCTTCTCGATGGCGACACGGAGTTCAGCATCTTTGATTTCCTGAGGCACGCTCTCGGCATCGAGGGCGACGGGACGCATGGCAACGACCTGCATGGCGATGTCGTGACCGACCTGGTCGAAACCAGCCTTGTTCAGTCCAACGATGGAAGCCATACGGTTGCCCGGGTGGATATAGGAGTAGACCTTCTCGGCCTCGATGGTCTCGAAGTGAGCCAACTCAATCTTCTCGCCGATTTTGGCGATTTGGTCAGTGATGGCGTCAGCAACCTTGCTGCCGTTGAGGTCCATGTCGAGCACCTGCTCCTTGGTGGTAAGGTGTTTGGCCATGGCAGCGTCAAGGATGCTGGTGGTGAACTCGACAAAGCCGGCGTTGGTGGCGACGAAGTCGGTCTCGCAGCTCACCATGATGATGGCACCGTAGTTGCCGGTGGTCTTGGCGAGGACACAGCCTTCGTTAGCATCGCGGTCAGCGCGTTTGGCAGCCATCTTCTGACCCTTCTGACGAAGCAGTTCGATAGCTTTCTGCATGTCACCGTCGGTCTCGACGAGAGCTTTCTTGCAGTCCATCATGCCGACACCGGTGAGTTGGCGGAGTTCATTAACCTGTGAAGCGGTAATTGCCATTGTATGTTTTCCTTTCTTTTTCGTTAGTTAATTATTCAGCCTTGGGAGCCTCTTCCTCGGCTTTGGGAGCCTCTTCGCTCTTGCGGGGACGACGGGCACGGGTCTTCTTCTCGACGGGCTTCTCTTCAGTAGCCTCGACGGGAGCCTCTTCCTCGGTCTGGGCGTCCTTGTCGAGCATACGTTCGTTCAAACCTTCCTGGATGGCCTCGCACATGTGCTTGAGGATGGCAGCAATCGACTTCGACGCATCATCGTTAGCGGGAATCGGGAAGTCGATGAGTTCGGGGTTGGTGTTGGTATCCACGAGGGCGAAGGTGGGGATGTTCAGGCGACGGGCCTCGGCGACGGCAATGTGCTCCTTGTTGATGTCGATGATGAACAAGGCACTGGGCAGACGGGTGAGGTCGGCGATGGAACCAAGGTTCTTGTCGAGCTTGGCACGCTCACGCTGCACCTGGAGGCGCTCACGCTTGCTGATATTGTTGAAATCCTTGTCGTGCATCAGCTGGTCGAGGCTGTTCATCTTCTTGACAGCCTTGCGGATGGTCTGGAAGTTGGTGAGCATACCGCCCGGCCAACGCTCGGTCACGAAGGGCATGTCGACGCTCTTGGCCATCTCGGCCACGACATCCTTAGCCTGCTTCTTGGTGGCGACGAAGAGGACCTTCTTGCCGCTCTTGGCCATCTGCTTCAGGGCAGCGGCGGCCTCGTCGGCTTTGACGATGGTCTTCTGGAGGTCGATGACGTGAATGCCGTTGTGCTCCTTGAAGATATAAGGAGCCATTTTGGGATTCCATTTACGCTTGAGGTGGCCAAAGTGGCAACCAGCCTCGAGCAGTTCTTCGAATTTGAGTTCGTTCATGTTTGTTTACTTTCCTTTTTGTTGTTAAACTTTTGCCAACTGTCCGTTAGTCCATCAGGCTGCATTTAGTGGCCTTTCTATGCGGCTCGCTGTGTCAATGCAGCGGAGCATTCGGGCAGTTTGGATACTAAACTTTCTAGTCCTACTAGTCTTACTAATGCTACTAGTTTTCCCAGATTAACGCTTGCTGAACTGGAAGCGCTTACGGGCTTTGGGCTGACCAGCTTTCTTACGCTCGACCATACGCGGGTCACGCATCAGGAAGCCTTCCTTCTTCAGGGCAGGACGATCCTCGATGTTGTTCTCGCAGAGGGCGCGGGCGATAGCCATACGCAGAGCCTGGGCCTGGCCAGTGATGCCGCCACCGTCGAGGTTGGCTTTGACATCCCATTTACCTTCGGCGTTAGCCACGGCGAAAGCCTGGTTCACGATGTACTGCAGCGGACCGGTGGGGAAATACTCCTTGTAGTCGCGGCCGTTGACTTTGATTTCGCCATTGCCGAGGGTCATATAGACGCGGGCCACGGCGGTCTTTCTTCTACCAATGGTGTTGATAACTTCTGCCATATCTTATTCTTATCTTACTTCGTTAATATTGATGGCTTTGGGGTTCTGACCCTGATGGGGATGCTCGCTGCCGGCATAGATGTGGAGGTTGCGGTAGAGGGCATCACCGAGGCGAGTCTTCGGAAGCATGCCGCGGATGGCGTGCTCGAGGATACGCTCAGGGTGGCTGGCGCGCACCTTGGCAGGGGTGGTCTCACGCTGACCGCCGGGATAACCGGTGTAGCGCTGATAGATTTTGTCAGTCTCCTTCTTGCCGCTGAAGACAACCTTCTCGGCATTGATGATGATGACATTGTCGCCGCAGTCGACATGCGGGGTGTAGCAGGGCTTGGTCTTGCCACGCAGGATGTTGGCCACTCGGGTAGCCAAACGACCTACGGTCTGACCCTCAGCGTCAACGAGAACCCATTCCTTCTGGACGGTCTGCTTGTTGGCTGAAATGGTTTTGTAACTTAACGTACTCATTTTTTTATTTTACTAACGATGATGTTTATGTTCAAAATTGTTAATTTCTCCTCCGATTGCATCACATTTCGACCGCCGACGGATAATTGGTTCCTATGCTTATCAATCTGAGAAAGTGCAACTTGAACGGGTAGACAAGGCGCAACTTCCCCATTTTTGGAGAGTGCAAAGTTACTAACATTTTTTGAACTGGCAAAATTATTTTTCACATTTTGCATAGAAAACCGCTTTTGCGGCTTCCGATACTGGTGGCGATAACAAATCGATCTCCACCCTCTTTGAGACCCAGTTGCTTCTGCAGCACGGCAGCCTCCACGGGATAGTTGCGTGTTACCACATGCGCCCGGCCCTCAGGAAACGTTGTAGCCATCTCTCTGCGACTGAGTTTCAACTCTTGCAGCACCTCGAACACCCGTCCGGGGAAGTCGTTGATACGCCGCTCGGCGGTATAGAGGTGGGTGTTGCGTCCCAACTGTTTCACACCATAGCGCTGGGCAATGAGCTTGAATGCCCCCCCCTTCATCAATGTGGCATCGGGTTCGTAGAGATAACGACCTACTTGTTGGCAGTAGCAGCCCTCGGCAGCTGCCTCCTCGCTTCTGGTAAAAGTCAGATTATTCGGAATGCTCCGATTATTCAGGATATGCTGATTACAGCAGACTATCTGCGGCTCGCCTTCCGGTTCGCCGCCACATACAAACAGCACTTCCTTGCACTCGCCCTTCACTCCCACGATATGCACCTCTTTCACCGTGGCGAGTTGTTTGGAGGCGAAGTCGATGTCAATCATCGGACTGGCCTTGACAATAAAGCGATGGCAATGTGAGAGAAGCAGCTCTTTGTGCTGTAGGATATTGGGCTCGCAGTCCTCGAAGGCTGTAACCTTGCGGCCCGAGGTAGTCCTGCGGGCGGGGTCTATATATATTATTGTATGGAGGTTATCGGGCAGTTGCCTTATGTATTCCATGCTGTCTGTGCAGTGGACGGTGACATTCTCGATGCCGAGTGCTTTAAGGTTGTGCTCCGTGAGGGTGCAGAGCTGTGGGTCGCGCTCCACATAGTCCACATGTTCCGCCACTCTGGCAAAAGCCATCGTGTCGATACCCATGCCGCCCGTAAGGTCGACCACTCTTACTCCCGCCTTCGGCGTAATCCATAAATCTATATTTGGTTTTATAGATTTCGCGAGCGTATCGAGCAATAGGTTGGCCTTGTATTGGGCGGTGGCTTCCGACGACGCCTGCTCGCGATTGAGCCGTGGCGGATAGACAAACTCCTTGCAATCCAGTAAAGACGGCCATTTCTCTCGTGCCGTCCGCTGCCCCTCAATCTGCTGTACCGCCGCCGCCATGTCAATAGCAGGATACCGCGAAGCGCTCAACATAAGCCTCGCGGTATCCTCGTCCTTATGCTCTCTCGCAAACTCTAATGTTTCCCGCTTCGCGAAATCCTGGAAATCTTGGAAATTATTCTCACTCATACTGATAGGTTGACTAAGGCCTGGCAAATCTTGGAAATCTATTATAATCTATAGAACCTGTTTGGAACTTTTATCATGCCATGAGCAAAGTCATTTTCATTGAAGTTGATAAGCCAGCCAAGGGGTTTATTCATCAGTTTGAGATAACTGCGCAACTGTTTGTAGTGCAACTGCGAAAGTTCCTGCACCGATTTCAACTCCAAGATTATCAAGTCGTCCACCAACAAATCCAGCCGATAGTCGGCGCAAATAACCTGATTTTTGTACATAACCTTTACTGGAACCTGCGACTCGACTTTGATGTCGCGTGACCGCAACTCAACAACCAGAGCACTTTCGTAAATGGATTCCAGCAACCCCGGTCCAAAATGGTTATACACTTCCATTGCTGCCCCACGAATCTCGTAAGACAATGCATCAAGTTGGTCTTTCATGGCAGATTCTTTAGGATTTCAAAGATTTAAGCAGACACGACGTGGAGATCAAGTCTATCCTGAAGAATTTCCAGGATTTCCAAGATTTCCGCCGAAGGCGGGGAGATTAGTAGACTCCCTGTTCATGCAACTTGGCCAGTCGGGCGACGACCATCGGGCGGTCTTCCTTGTAGGTCACGCCGAACCATTGGGCGGTGGTCTTTAGCACGGTCATGGTGGCATAGCCGCTGTGGATGAATGTGTTCACTGCGAAGGGGATATAGTATTCGCTCTTCAACTCGTTGCCGTGCTCCTTGAGGAAGTCCACGAACAGCTCTTCACTCTTCTCGAAATAGTCGGGCGTGAAGCCGAAGAGGTTCATGCTCACCGTAGCGTCGGCGGCCAGCGGGTGCATGCTGCCGTCAGCGTCCTTATATTCGATGCCGTTGGCTGTGCGACCGATAGAAGTACGTTCCGTCATGCCAACGAGTAGGCCGTCGGCCGAGGTCTCGCACACGCCGCGGCTCACGGTACCGTTCTCGCTCAGCGTGTTCTCCAAGCGGTAGCCTACCATACAATAGCGGCCCTTGGTTTGCCCGAGGGTTTCGAGGTGACGTGCCATCACCTCGAAGGCATCGCGGCCGTAGAAGTCGTCGGCGTTGATGATGGCGAAAGGTTCGTGGATGACCTCCTTGGCCATGAGAATGGCGTGGTTGGTGCCCCAGGGTTTCTCACGCCCTTCGGGAACCTTGAAGCCCGCCGGCAGCTTGTCGAGCTCCTGGAAGACATACTCCACCGCAATGCGGTTGCCGAAATGGTCGGCATTGATGTGGCGTTTGAATTCCTCCTCGAACGAGTGGCGGATGACGAAGACCACCTTGCCGAATCCGGCACGGATGGCATCCTCGATGCTGTAGTCCATGATGATTTCGCCATGGGGGCCTACGCCGTCCATCTGCTTCAGTCCTCCATAGCGGCTGCCCATGCCGGCCGCCAGAACTAATAGTGTTGGTTTCATGATGTTATTATTTCGTTATTACGTTGTTCCGTTATCTCGTGATGATGATTCTATCTCTTCTTTCTGAAAAACGCCTTCACCAGTTCGCTACATTCCTCGGCGCGGATTCCGGCGGTGACCTCTGTCTTGGGATGCAACATCGTGCGTCCTAGCCGTTCGAAGCCTCGTTTCTCGTCGCTGGCACCGTAGACGATGCGGCCCACCTGGGCCCATCCTAACGCTCCGGCGCACATCACACAAGGTTCCAAGGTGACATAAAGGGTGCAATCCGTGAGGTATTTCGCCCCTAAATGTTCGGTAGCGGCGCTGATGGCCAGTATCTCGGCGTGAGCTGTCACGTCGTGCAGCAGCTCCGTCTGGTTGTGGGCGCGTCCGATGATGTCGCCACCCGACACCATCACGGCACCTACGGGAATCTCGTCGGCGCTTTCGGCCTTGCGGGCTTCGCGAAGGGCTTCACCCATATAATATTCGTCATCTCGCTCCAGTATGCCCATGGCTATTCGCGGTTGAAGATTCGAGGTCTGATAGGTTCAAGATGTGCCGTGGTGCTGAGGATTGTCAGTTTCCCATCGCGCATAAAACTCTCTAACGACGGCACCAAATGGTTGCTCACTGGCAGGTATTCATGATAGCTCTTCCAGTCGATGTGCCCCTCTTTATGAGGCGCATAGTTGGGGTTGTGGTCCTCGGTCTCGATTATCAGCGTCAGCAGGCCGCTACCGGGTTCGAACATGTAATAGCGGTCATACATGTTGGGGTGCTCCACTTTGATCACCTGCAGTGGCTCCCCTTTGAGCTCCGTGGTACCGTTCCAGATAAGTTTGGCACCCTTCCAGCGCCACATATACAGCGCCCCGCGGAAGTCATAGCCCGAAACGAGTGTCAGGAAATCTTTCTCGCTTACCGTGTCCCAATGTTTTTCCTCGGCGTTGTAGTGGAGGAATGCATCCTCGTCGTTGCCTATCAGTCCTTCCCGCAACTGGCCGTCGTACCACTGCTCGACGCGATATTTTTTCGGCGGTGCGAACCAGCGTCGCAGCCACAGCGTGTCGCTCGATCCGTAGACTGTCACGGCGGTCTCCATCACCAGCATGCTGTCCGCGGAATAACCTTCTACGTTCATCAGCGTGAGGTAGCGGTCCACAACCCTTGTGGCCGAGTCCTCTTCGAGTTGCTGTCCGAAGGCCATCGCCGGCAACAGCAGTAGTATGGCTAAGAATGTCCGTTTCATTTTTCCATAAGTGTTATTTGTTGAAAGGGAAGGTGAGACTTTCCACGCGCTCGCGACGCTTGATGCGCACTGTGACATCGTGCCCCATGCGGCGGGCCAGATTTCGGATGCGCTCTTCGGCGTTGTCGCTCAGTACAATGGATTGCAGTTCGTCGTAGGTGACGCTGATGCCCGTCAGCCGCTTCACCATTCCATAGTCGCCTGACTCATTGCGGTTCAGCAAGGGAATCCTCACCCACACCGAGTCTTGTGTCGCCATGGCGCGTCCCAGGTCGATAATCTTACTGAAGTTGCACCATATCACGCTGTCCTTGGCCATGCGCAGCTGGCCACTGAATCCAATGCCGTCGGCCTCACCGCTGAAGTTCATCGAGATATACTCTCGTGGTTGGTAAACTTCGGGAGGTGTCGATGGGGTCTTCTCTGAACTGCGGCATCCGGTAATCAGTAGCACCGCCGTCACTATCGCCACCCCTATGAATATCTTCTTCATAAATCTAAAAATCTATTGTCCTTTCACTCCCTTGATCACCTTGAGGTGCTCCTGCAGTGTGTCGCTCTTGGGATTGAGCTTCACGGCTTTCTCCATATAGGGCAGTGCTTCTTTGTCGCGTCCCTGCAGATGCAGTATCCAGGCGTAGGTGTCGAGGCTGTTGGCGTTGTCGGGATCGGCCTCGATGGTGCGACGGCTCAACTGCTCAGCTTTGGCGAGGTCGGTGCCTTGCATGGCTAAGTGATAGGCGTAGTTGTTCATCGTCATCCAGTCGTCTGGCCGGAGGGTTAGGCAACGTTCGTAGGACTTCCAGGCTTTGTCGTAATGCCCCGCCTCATAGTTGCATTCGGCATCGAGGCCGTAGCATTCGGCCTCCAAGTAGCCCTTTGAGAAGCCCCATTTCATAGCATCAGACAAATGCGTCAAGGCCTCGTCGTATTGCTTCTTCTGGTAGCTGTGCAGCGCCAACAGGTAATGCGGCAGCGTGTGCATGGGGAACAGACGCGCGGCACGGGCAGCATAGTCTGCCAGCCTCTCCTCGGCGCCCTCCACCTCGGTGAGGCAAATCATTTCGGCCTCCCACAACTCATAGTGGCTGCTGTCGCTTTGCAGCGCCAACGCGAACTGGTACGCTGCTTCAGCGTATTTCTCCTGCTGCATCAGTACGTTGCCGTAGAAGGCGGCAAACTCCGTGCTGTCGTCGCAGCCTTGCATGGCTAAGTCCATCAGGCGGAACGTCGTTTCGCGTCGCGAGCCGTAGAACTCCTCTTCGGAGTAGAACGACCCTAACAGTTGCAACTTTGTGCGACTCGACAACGCCGGATGGGAGAAGGCTCGCACCATCTCGCTGTCGGCCTCCGCGGGATTTCCCATAGCCTTGTAGTACTCTGCCAACTGGATGTGAATATATGGGTCGTCGGGATTCTGCTTCAAGATGCGGTCGTAATAGCTTTTGGCCTTGCGGTAGTCTTTTTGCTGCATGTAGCTCTCGGCAAGGATGGCACTGTAGCGCGTTTCGCCAGGATAGGCGTCGGCCAGTGCCTCCACCTCCTTCAGGGCCTTGTCGGGTTTCCCGGTGGCGTTCCATAGTTTCTGCTTCTGCAGCGACACCTCCTCGCTCACGCCTATCATGCGCTCCACACGGTTCAGCACCTCGATGGCCTTCGTCAGGTTGCCCGTCTCGATATAGGCGTTCGAAAGCTCGTAGTAGTTCTCCAAAACCGTGGGCTGCACCTTCACAATGCGCTCCCACGTCTCCGTCAGCGCCTTGCCGTTGCCGTTCTGTGCCTCGTTCTGTGCCAAGGCTTTGAGGTACCATACGTTGTCGGGCTGCAGTTTCACGGCACGTTGCAGACAATGCTCCGCGCTGTCGCTCCAGCGTCGGACCATCATGTGGCGCCCCATCTCGTACCAGGCTGCCGCACAGGAGGGTTCCTCTTTGGTCAGCCGGGCGAAGGCTTCCATGGCTTCGTCCAAACGGCCGCTCTCCTGCAACGCCAGTGCGTCGATAAGACGTCCGTCGATCTTCAGCTGCTCTTCACCCACCTCGCGCAGCGGCGGTCGCTCATAGCGCCCTCGCGCGTCGGTAGTCGCCCTCTTCGGACTCCCGCAGCCTGCAACGGTGCCTATTATTATAATGAATAATATCTTTCTTATTCCCTGCTTCATGCGTGACAGTTTTCTTTTTTGTCTTTTACAACGACGAGGAGGGTGTTTTATTGTGCGGTGGGGATTTTTTTGCCTCCTCTGAACCCACCATAAGGTGCCCGAGTGTCCAGCGTCCTTTTTCAATGCAATGGCCTTTTTCTATATTTATAATTAATGTATTCTTTTTAATTTGTTTTCAAAAAATCTCTCAAACAAACGCAAAGGGCAACTGGACACCTTTTCTAGCATTTCCATGTCCCAACACCGTATCAACACCGTCCCAACACCGTATCAACACCGTCCCAACACCGTATCAACACCGTCCCAAGTCCTACCATAGTTGGACTTGGCATATCCTTAGTGTGTCCATCAGTTTTCCTGCTGCCCGCCATCGTCCCTCGGTATATCCTCCAGTGTGTCCGTGGGTTTCCCCGCCGCCCCTGTGGCGTGGAAATCATAAAAAAACAAAAAAAAGTTGTGGTGAAGAAAAAAATGCTTATATTTGCATCGTAAAATATAATGTGGAAAAGTACCCTTTTAGGGTGCATGTTTTTGGTACTGAAATGATTGGGTTTTGAGCGATACGAGGGAATTTGGTAAAAGACAAAGAAAAAAATTGAAAAAACAAAATATTAACATCAAACAACAATCAAAATGAAAAAAGTATTAATGGTTATGGGTTTTGCTCTGTGCGCCTCCGTCGCCTTTGCACAAACCAACCGCATTTCCATCAAGGACAATGCGCCGCTTAGAGAGAAGGCTCCCGCTGCCACCAAGGCTGCTGTGGACTACAAGGCCTCCATCTTCACCAAGGCCAATGGTCACGACACCATCCAGGTCTTCAAGATTGATGTCGCCAGCGATTACACCATCGCCAATGTGACCGCCAGCGACCGTATCAACGACACCCTCGTTGGTAGCGCCAACGCTCACAATGTTGCCGGTGACAAGTGCAAATGGATGCGTGTCAGCAGTTGCGCCGACTTCCTGGCCAACGGTGGTACCATCGCTCCACAGCTCGCTAACTGGATGGGCGTTTCGCGTTTCAGTTGGATCACCGAGGATATCGATCCTGAGCTGAGCCCCCGTGAGCCCGAGGATGATGGTTTCATGTTCCTCTCTTACTTTGAGACCTCTCAGTCCAGTGGTGTCTACAACACCTACTTCACTGTCCCCAGCGTTCAGCGTCCCGCCAACGCCCAGATGATTGAGGTGTCCCTCACCCAGAGCTATCGTAAGTACTACGATCGTTGCTACATCGACTATAAAGCCGGTGGCAAATGGTGGGCCCGTGAAATCAACGTCACTGGTATTGACGTCAGCGTCAATGGTTGGGGTGCTAACAAGGTCCGCTACGTCCTGCCTCACAGACTCAACAGCGAGCAGACCATTGAGATCCGTATCCGCGCTTGGTCCAACGGCCGTGGTAATGTCTTCGGATACTTCTGGGCTGTCGACAATGTGGCCGTGATGGCTCTCACTCTCAGCGAGTACTGGGCTCTCAACAGCCCCACCAACCTCGACGGTTTCTATGGCATGATCCCTCAGGGTATGTCGATTCCTCTGACTTGGGGTGTCAACGCTCAGAACCTTAGCACTGCCAACATCACCAATGCCCATGCTACCCTCACCGCCGGTACCGATCGTACCAGCCTCAGCCAGGTTCTCCAGGGCCCCAACACCACTGTTGTCGCCGGTAACATGGACACCACCTATGGCGTGATTATCAACGAGCGTGGTTTCTACAACACCGAAATTGAAGCCAACAATGGCGGGCAGAGCTGGATTAACCACTCCGACAACTTTGAGAACACCACTGGCACTCTCGTGGGTGGCTTCCAGGGTCGTGGTCTTCCTGTGGCCACCACTGGTAAGAACTTCTACAACATCAATGTCGCTGGTGGCAGCCAGAGCCGCACCTACGACACCGTCCTCTACTATGTCACTCCCAATCTGTCTTTCTCTTCCGGTTCCAACCGTGAGGGTGGTTACCGCTGGGGTCTTGACAATGGTATCATCCCCTCGGGCGCTTCCTTCCAGACTGCTTTCACCGATGATGGTTATGTGACCAACCAGGCTTCCGATCCCGAGGAAGGCGGTCACGCAAATCTGGCTGGCTATGCTGTCCACGCCCGTTTCGTTACCGGTAACGACATCCCCGAAGGCTGGGTCTTCCGTGGCCTCGAGCTTATCGCTGCTACCGACCGTACGGCCGATAACATCGAAGGCGCTTCCATCGTTCCCGTTACCTACAAGGAGCGTTATGAAGAGGACGAAGATGGTTCCTCCAGCCTCTACTTCAGCTCTCTCTCCTGCGGTATCGACGGTATGGCTTTCGAGGTTCAGGAGAACGAGATCAATGACCAGCTTTACAGCGCTGGTGGTTACATCCTTCCCGATGCCGGTTACAAGGCCATCAACATCCAGTTCATCGACCAGCCTGCTCTCGAGCCCAATAGCTCCTATCGTTTCGGCTATCGTCTGAACGACGACGCTAACTTCGCCCTCGCCGGTACCCGCAGCTCCTTCCGTTTCCTCAACGACACTGGTGCTTATGTGAACGTCGGTTTCGGCTACAATGGTGAAGAGACCCAGTATGCCAACGCTGCTGCTGGTTCCCGCGACTATCGCTATGTCCCCGCTCCCAATGATGGTAACTACCTCCAGGTTATTGCTTACGACCCCAACGCCCCTGCTAGTGTAAGAAGTCCTAATATCACCGCTTATAATATCGACAACTATCCTATGATTCGCCCCATCGTCGGACCCGCCCGTCCCGTTGAGCACGCCCTCGTTGGCGCTATCTGCGATGACAACGTCGAAGGTCAGGGTGAGGATGTTGACCACGCTGTCAGCGTCACCCGTAACGATGATGATATCTGTGGCACTCAGATTCAGGTCACTGCTGGTTCTCAGGTTCGTTTCGTCTTCGAGCCCACTACCGATCACACCGTTATCGACCGCGTCCTTCTCAACGGCGTTGAGCTTCCCGAATACAATGAGCAAGAGGGTACCGATGGTTACATCGCCTACGAGTACAACGTTGTTGATGAGACTGATCCCGAGAATCCTAACACTCTTCTCGAGCGTGACTACTGGGTGTACTTCCTGAGTGGCATCGAGGCCAACGCTGAGTACGAGTTCACCGTGTACAGCCACTGGGCTCCCTTCAATGTCGGTATCGACCCCGTCGCTCCTGAGTCCTACATCACCCTTGCTCCCAACCCCGCCACTTCCATGGTGAAACTGAATGTGAAGGGTGTCACCGGCATGGTCAACTGCAGCATCCTCGACATGAGCGGCCGCGTGATTTACAACGCTAACATCAATGCTGAAAGCGAGCACATGATTAACGTCAGCAACATCCCCGCCGGCGCTTACTTCGTGCGCGTCACCAACGACACCTTCAGCAAGATTGAGAAACTCATCATCAAGTAAGTTTGACGATAGTTTGATAAAAAAAATAGGCTCCCCAACGGGAGCCTATTTTTTTATGTTGTTGCTATAACGGAATAACGTTATTACGTTATAACGATGACTCTATAAAACATTCCCCAACTGCTCTTTAATCTTCTCCAGTTCGTCTTTCATCTCGACGACGATTTTTTGGATTTCGGCGTGGTTGGCTTTGGAACCAGTAGTGTTGATTTCACGGCCCATCTCCTGAGCCACGAAGGCCAGCTTTTTGCCGCAGGAAGGCTCGTTGGCCATGGTCTGGCGGAAGTAGTCGATGTGCTTCTGTAGACGCACCTTTTCCTCGGTGATGTCGAGTTTTTCAAGGTAGTAGATGAGTTCCTGCTCAAAGCGGTTCTCATCAACCTCTTTGATGGCGGCTTCGGCCATATAGCGGCGGATGCGTTCCTTGGCGGTATTGATACGCTCGCCTTCGAGGGCGGGAATCTGGCGGAGCTTCTCCTCAATGAGGTCGACATGGCGGTGGAAGTCTTTCTCTAACACGTCGCCTTCATGTGAGCGGAACTGGTCGCAGAGATCGATGGCGCGCTGGAGGTCGGCACTGACAACGGCCCACTCGTCATCGGTGATTTCACCGTCATTGCCGCTATTCCAGATGTCGCTCATTGTGGCGATGGAGTTGAAGAGCGCGGGACGGCTGTCGAGGTCGATGGCGGCGAGGCTGTCGGCCACAGGGTAGAGGGCGTTGAAGCGTGCCACGAGGAGTTCGCTGTTGAATGTGGTGGCAGAGGCACTTCCGGTCTCCTCGCTGAGGATGCATTCCACCTTGCCACGTTCGAGGCGGCCAAGCATGGCGCGGATGTCGAGCTCCTTGGCACGATAGGCGGCGGGAACCTTGACGATGAGGTCAAGCTGTTTGCTGTTGAGGGTCTTAATCTCGATGTTCAGTTTCTTGTTGCCAAAGGTGGACTGCACTTTGGCGTATCCAGTCATTGATTTCATATCGTTTTATTTTTTTTCTATTCCTTTATTATCATCTTTTCGAAGCCTGGGGTGGCGTAGCTTTTCAGGGTGCCGCAGGAGTCGTAGATGAAGTAGACGGCCTCGGTGCCGGGACCGTTGGGGTGGGTGGCGATGAAGGCTTTGCCTTTCTCAAGGCCCATGACCATGTAAGCCGTGGCCATGGCGTCGGCCAGCCATCCCATGCTTTCGACGACGGAGGCGCTGAGGAGCGAGTGGGTGACAGGACGACCGGTGGAAGGATCGATGGTATGGGAGTATTTGACGCCATCGCGTTCGTAGTATTTTCGGTAGCTTCCGGAGGTGACGACGGACTGGTCTTGGAGGGCTATGGCTGTCTGCACCACGGGCTCGCTGTAGCGGTTCTCAGAGGGGCGTTCGATGCCCACGCGCCAGGGGCTGCCGTCGGACTTGACGCCACGGGAGACGACCTCGCCGCCGATGTCAACGAGATAGGAGGTGATGTCTTGTCCGTCAAGGAAGTTGGCCACGAGGTCGGAAGCATAGCCCTGGGCTATGGCATTGAAGTCGAGTTCGGTATCGTCGTTTTCACGATAGAAATGGTAATTATTGTTTCCCAAGGTGCCGTGAGCGGCACACAGTAGATGGGCTAACGTGGCACTGTCGGGTTCTGTGCGTTCTTTGAAGCTGAAACCCCATGTCTGCACCAATCCTCCCACACGGATGTCAAAGGCTCCGTCGGTATAATCCATGATGCGCATGGAGTTTTCGAGGAGGAATTTCAGGATGTCGTCGAGCGTGTCGGTCTCTCCGGCGTTGATGCGTCGCAGGAGAGAACTGTCGACCCATAGGGAGGCCGACTGGTCGAAGGCATCGAGCAGAGAGTCTATCTGAGGCTGTAGGTTCCGTTGCAGGCTGTCGTAGTAGATGACAGAGTAGTAGGTGCCCTGGGCTTCGCCGCTGATGTGTACGGGTTCCTGTCCGCGGTTGGCAGGGGTGCAGGCCGTGGCGAGGGTGGCGGCGAGGAGGGTTATTAAAAAGCGTCCGGCACGGAGGTGCCGAACGCTTCTGTTTTTACATTGTATATTCATTATTTATTGACAATGAATTTGCGTGTGGCGCGGTCGCCGTTGGCAGAGAGGATGGCCATGGTGTAGGCACCGGTGGCGAGGTTGCCGAGATCAAGCTGGGTGGCGTTGGCGTTGACAGTGCGGGTGATGACCTGCTGGCCAATGGTATTGTAGATAATCACCTGGCTGATGGCGTCGGCGCTCTCAACATTGATGAAGCGGCTGGCGGGGTTGGGGTAGATGTTCACCTGAAGGGTCTCGACATCATCGATGCCCACATGGAAGGTGACGGTAATCCAATTGGTGGTCGTACAGCCTTTGTTGCTGGTGGTCTCGAGGCGGATGTCGGTATTGCCGCTCTCGGTGACATTGAGGGAGTCGGCTTTACCACCCTGACTGGCGGGAATGGCCACATCGTTCTTATACCACTGGAAGGTGGGGTGGTCGGAGGTGTTGTAGACAGCCTTGAGGTGGGCGGTCTCGCCGGGCTGGACATGCCAGTTGCCCTCGATATGAACCTCGGGTTTGCGGTTGATGGTGAGGCGGAGGCGGCCGATGGAGTCGCAGTTCTCACCGACGGTACGTTCGGAGAAGCGGATGGAGTCGACGGTGGAAGAGGTGTAGGTGGTGCCGTTGGCAGCCCAAGTGAAGCTTTCGCACTCGGAAACGGTGGTGTCGTTATAGTGTTTGTGGTTGACCACAACGATGAAGTGAGCGATGGAGTCGTAGCAGGAGTTGGCGCTTTCGTGGGCACCAGCACTTCTCAGGATGGTGTCGACGGTTTGGTAAAAGTGCATGAAGTTGCCTTCGTTGTCGTTGAAGGAGAAGGTGAATTTGTCACATACTGTGGTGTCGACGACAAAACTACGGGTTCTTTCTTCAATCTCAATGATGTTGAGGACAAGGGTCTTGTAGGTAAGACATTTGGCGTAACGGTCCCAGTACATGAGGGTATCGCCGTTGGGGGTAGAGGTATAGGTGCCGTCGGCGGTGAATTCGGCCACCTTGTTTTCGTAGCTTCCGTCGGCTTTGAGTCTGGAATAGCGCTCGGAGTAGGAACCGCAGCGTTCATTGTCGGAGACGATGGTCACGTGATCGACGCTATCGAATGCAACGATGTGGATACCCACGACGCTGTCGCAACCGTTAACGGTATGGATGTTAGCATAGTAGGTATTGCCAACGGTGGTGTAACCATAGGTCTGGCCGCCCCAGACGATGTTGCAGCCACCAATGGTGTCGACAAGGGTGGTGTCGGTGACACCGTGGGCGATGACGACGTGGATGGTGTCATAGATATGGCAGGTGGCGGTGACGGTCTCGAGAACGTAGGTGGTATCGGCGGTGATGGTGTCGTTACCATGGATGTAACTGTCGCAAGCCACGATGGTGGTGTCGGCATAGAGGTTGCCGGAGAAGATGACGTTGATGGCGATGATGCTATCGCAACCTTCGACAGTAGTGAGGGTACGGGTGTAGAGACCGGGCTCGGTGATGATTTCATCGTCCCAGAGGTAGGAGCAAGCGGCGTTGACGGTGCTGCTGGCGGTGTCGGGGTGGGCGATGGTAAGGTTGACATTGACTTTTACGATGGTGTCACAGCCGCCGGCGACATGGAGGGTGTCGAAGTAGGTACCGTTGGCGACGTAGCGTTTGTTGTTCCAGTTGGCGAAGCAGTAGCCAGTGAGCTCATGAGCAACGGCGGTATCGTAGGTGGAACCAGCTGTGGAGAGGTGAAGCACGTAGGTGGCGGTCGAGTTGGTTACGACGACGGTAGTGTCTCTGGTGTAGGTGACGTTGTTGATGTCCCAGGTGAACGAGCCACATACGGCAGTGTCGGTGATGACCAAATCGCCAGCCTTGGTCTGGCTGAAAGCAGCAGGCATGCAGGCGATGGCCAAAAGCAGACTCAAAAATACTTTTTTCATCATGTCAGTTTGTATTTTTATTTATTATTATTCTATATTAATATTATTTATTTCTTTATTTTCTAAGGTGTTGCACATAAAACAGCGTTTGCGCTGCTGGATGGAACAACATGCAAAGGTAACACTTTTTTTGAAAATGTGTGTAATCTTGTTGAAAAAAAATGTTTTTTTCAGTTTTTTAACATCAGCTCGGCGATGTTTTCGACGTGCTGGGTATGGGGGAACATGTCGACGGGCTGGATGCGCCGGACAGTGTAGCGGGCTGCAAGGAGTTGGAGGTCGCGGGCCTGTGTGGCAGGGTTGCAGCTGACATAGACTATTTTGCGAGGGGCCGTGGCGAGGAGTTGCTCAATCACCTTCTCGTGCATGCCGGCACGTGGAGGATCGGTGACCACCACGTCGGGTCGGCCGTTGGCGGCGATGAAGTCGGGAGTGAGCACCTGTGCCATGTCGCCAGCATAGAAGCGGGTGTTGTCGAAGCCGTTGAGGCGGGCGTTGGCTTTGGCATCGGCGATGGCCTCTTCGACATATTCAATGCCTACCACTTGGCGGCATTTGTCGGCAAGAAAGAGAGCAATGGTACCTGTGCCGGTATATAGGTCGTAAAGGGTATCGGTAGGCTGAAGTTCAGCGAGTTCGGCAACAAAACTATAGAGTCGTTGTGCTTGGGCGGAGTTGGTTTGGTAGAACGACTTGGGATTGATGATGAAATGCAGCGGACGTCCTCCATTGTAACCTGCCATCTGCTCCTCGATGTGGTCGGCACCGCGGTAGGTAACGACCTGCTGGTCATTGTAGGAATCGTTGAATTTGGTATTGACGATGTATTGGAGCGAGGTGATTTGTGGGAAGCGGGCTGAGAGTGTGTCGAGCAGGGGGAAGAGGCGCGAGGGGTCGTCTTGTGCTACAATGACGATGACCATCCAGTGACCGAGGGAGGTGTTGCGGATGACGAGGTTGCGGAGGAATCCCGTATGGTTTCGGATGTCGTAGTATTCCAAGTTATTGTCTTCGGCATAACGACGGACAGCAAGACGGATGTCGTTACTGGGGTCAGCCTGGAGGGCGCAATGCTCGATAGGCAGCACTTTGTCGAAGAGTTGGGGGATGTGGAATCCGAGGGCGCCGTGGATGGGCAGGGGAGCACCGGAGGCGATTTGCTCGGCGGTGCGCCAGGATTTGGTGGAAAAAGTGAATTCCAGCTTGTTGCGGTAGTAGTAGATGTCGTTGGAACCGCAAATGGGGCGCATGCCCGAGCAGTCGACGTTGCCGAGGCGCTCGAGGTTGTCGCGCACCTGGCGCTGTTTGGCTTCGAGTTGCGCCTCATAGCGCATGGTTTGCCACTTGCAGCCACCGCAAATTCCGAAATGAGGGCAGCGCGCCTCGACACGGAGGTCGGACAGACGGTGGAATTTTACGACACGGCCTTCGGCGTAGCTCTTTTTCTTCTTGTAAAGTTGAATGTCGACAACATCGCCAGGCACCACAAAGGGTACAAACACAACAAGGCCGTTGACTTTGGCAACGGCCTTACCTTCTGCGCCTGCATCGGCGATGGTTACCTGCTCAAGCAGGGGTAATTCTTTTTTCTTCGCCATGCTGATGGGAGCACCTGCTATCTCTCGTCAGAAACGGTCAGTCTCTTTCTGCCTTTTCTGCGACGTGCGGCGAGCACTTTTCTACCATTGGCGGTAGACATTCTCTTGCGGAAGCCGTGCTTGTTTGCTCTTTTCCTCAGTGACGGTTGGAATGTTCTTTTCATTTTTAACTATATTATTTGTTCTTTTTTCTACTCTTAACGGTCAAAATTGAGTTTGCAAAAGTACGAATTATTTTTGAATTGTTGATAAAAATTTATTCCTAAAAAAACTTTTCATTCTTTAATTAACTGTAAAACAATAATATTTGCATTTAAAATAAATTCTTTTTTTGCTGTTAGAAAAATTTTTTGTACATTTGCAAATCCAATCTTGAATGTGAATATTTGTTAAAATGGACAAGAGACAGTTTACCGATAGGGTGTCGAATCCGGTGAGGTTCACTTCGCAGGATCGTGGGTGGCTGAAAGCCATGTTTTCGAAGTATCCTTATTCGTCGGTTGTGGGTACGCTGGCGCTGCTGGCAGATCATGCACATGGCTTTGATACGCCAGAGGAGCGTCGTGCTGTGGCGTTGTCGATGTGTGCCCCTTCCGTGCTGGACACGTTGATGTCGGGTGCGTGTGCAGGCTCCGGTGTTGTCGAGGAAGTGGCTCCCACTGTGACAGAGACGGAAGAACCATCGTTCGACGTACTGAATGAAATCAATACCTTCCAAGAGGTGTCATTCAAGACGGCTCCCAAGAGTGTTATTTTGTCGAATTTTCTTCCTAACGAGGCTTCGGAAAGCGGAAATTCGGGGACCAAAGGAAGTGAAAAACGTATTTTTAACGACAAAAAAAGTTTGACGGCGGATATTTCTTTAGGTACTGAAACTCTGGCTATTATACTAAAGAAGCAAGGTCGTTTCGACAAAGCTCTGGCAATTTATAAGAATTTATTGGCGAATAATCCCGAAAAAAGTAGTATTTTTGCACCTCGAATTAAAGAATTGGAATCATTAATAAATAGTAAATAAATAATAATAAAATATGTATACGTTTATCGTCATCCTTTGTATTGTTGTCTGCGTCCTGCTTGGACTTATTGTGCTGGTTCAGAACTCAAAAGGTGGTGGTCTTGCAGCTAATTTCTCGGCTCCCACACAGGTGATGGGTGTCCGCCAGACCGCTGATTTCCTTGAGAAAGCCACTTGGTGGCTTGTGGGTATCCTTGTGGTTCTTAGCTTGATGGCTCCCATCGTCAACCACAATCAGAACGGCAAGCCCAAGAGAACGGAACAGGTTCAGCAGCAACAGAATGCTGGCAACACCCAGCAGGGTGGTAATTCTACCGCCGAATACTAAGAATAAAAGGCAAGAGTGACAACGTCAGGCTACGGTCCGACAGTTCAACGACTTATTCTATCCCGCTTTCCACATGACCCTACTGGTGGACAGCGGGATGCCTGTGCTTGTATGGCCCGTTTCCTATATGATGGGGATTCTCGTTCAGTTTTTCTGTTGAAAGGATATGCCGGTACGGGTAAGACTTCGTTGGTGTCGGCTCTTATCCAGACGTTGCCGCAGTTGCGTGTGGAGACGCTGTTGCTGGCTCCCACGGGACGTGCCGCCAAGGTGATTTCTACCTATTCCGGACGTCCGGCTTATACGATTCATAAGAAAATCTATATGACTGTGACCGATGCCAATGGTGTGGTGCGCACTGTCAGGGGTATCAATAAGCACGCCTATACTCTTTTTATTGTTGACGAGGCATCGATGATAGGGCTGGAGCCTACCTCGTCGTGGCACAGTCTGCTGGAGGATTTGATAGATTATGTCTACGATGGCAACCATTGCCGGCTGATGCTGATAGGGGACACCGCACAGTTGCCGCCTGTGGGACAGAGCGAGAGTCCAGCCCTCGACGAGCGTTACCTGTCGGCGGCTTTCGGCCTGAATGTGATTGTGTCGGAACTTACCGAGGTGGTGCGTCAGCAGCAATTGTCGGGTATTCTCGCCAATGCTACGGCGTTGAGGAATCAGATTTCCGTCCTTGCGGAAGGAGAAGAGGCGGCTCTGCCGCTATTTGTCGCCAATGATAATGATGTTGTCAGGCTGTCGGGAGAGGATTTGATGGAGACGCTTTATCGGGAGTACGGCGATTATGCTCTCGAGCAGGTGGCGATGATTTGTCGCTCTAACAAGCGGGCCAATCTTTTCAACCAGGGAGTACGCAACAGCGTGCTTTTTCGAGAGGAGGAAGTGAATGCCGGAGACTACTTGATGGTGGTGAAGAATAATTATTTCTGGCTCGACGAGGAGAGTACGATAGGTTTTATCGCCAATGGCGATATTGTGGAGGTACTCAGTGTGCGTAACACTCAAGAAATCTATGGGTTCCGCTTTGCCGACGCTACAGTGCGTTTTGTTGACTATCCTGACGAGGGGTCACGCGACTGCAAGTTGCTGCTCAGTACGCTTCGTTCGGAGTCGCCGTCGCTCACTGCCGAGGAGTCGGAGCGCTTCTATAATGCTGTGATGGAGGATTATGCCGAGCTTCCGCATAAGGCGGACCGGTTGCGAGAGATACGTCAGAATCCGTACTATAATGCGTTGCAGGTGAAGTTTGCTTATGCGTTAACTTGTCACAAGACACAGGGCGGCCAGTGGAGGACGGTGATTGTGGATCAAGGATTCCTGCCGCCAGATATGGTGGTTGACCGTGATTATCTGCGGTGGCTATATACGGCTTTCACCCGTGCTACTGACAGGGTGTATCTTTTGAATTTCGAGGATCGTTTCTTTGTGTGACGGTTATTTCTTCCGGGCTGAGATGACGGGGTTGGCGTACATTTCGAGGAAGATGCGTTGAGGATCGCCTTCAGGGAGTTGACTCATGCGCTGGAGGAATTTGTTCTTGACGTCGACGGTGTAGTGCTGGCGGTGTTGGTTGGTGTTATTGAGCATGTCGTAGGCGAGGTAGTTGGTGGGCATGAGGTGATAGAGGCGTTGGATGTGGCGGTCGAGTACGGAGGCGACGTGGTCGGCGAGGTCTTTGCCGTCCGTGGGGATGAGTTCGCTGGCTGTGAGGGGTTTTCCTATGGAGAGATGTATGTGTCCTTTTGAACCGACGATGCCTGTTGCGACGCTGTTGGTGTCTTCGCCTTCGACTTTATGGTATTCGCCGAGTGTTTTCTTGTAGAGTTCATTGGCTTTCATGAGATCACAGGGGTCCCATTCATAGGAGACGGAGAGTGGGACGATGTGGAGGTCGGCAAGGGTTTGTGATGCCGGGGTGTCGGCCCCAAGGGTGAGCATTTTGATGATGGCGGGGGCTGTGGAGTCTATGCCGTTTTTGCTGCGGCCGTTTTTCTGGGCTATCCAGACGGAGTGGTTTTGGTCGACGACAAGGTGATGGATGTAGCGGGAGAGGTGCTGGAGGCTGCGGTAGAAGGCCATGGGGTTGCCGCCGCGTTCCATCTGGATGAGTTTGTTGCTGAGATAGAGGTCGCGCATGAGGGGTGTCTCCATGAGGTTGTTCCCAAAGACGATATAAGATGTTTCTCGCAGGCGAGAAATGAAGACCATTTGAAGGAGGAAAGCGTCGAGTGTGATGTCGCGGTGGTTGGAGATGAAGAGGTAGGATTGTCCTCGTTTGATGTAGTCGTAGCCGGAGCATTCAAAGCCGTCGGAGGTGGTTTTGACGATGCGGCAGATGGCATCGTACATGAAGGTGGTTTGTAGCTCTTTGACGGTCTTTACGTTGCGGAGACGCGCCATGGAGTCTTCGGGTTTTTCCTGCGGGTATATGAAACGGAGGATTTGAGGTATGAGTTCCCACTGGGAGATGCGTTCGATGGCGGCGACGACTTCGTCGTCGCGGTAAGGTCGGATGTCGTCGAAGGTGTTATCGGTCATTAGAATGCGTTGTCTATAAGAGTGTTGATTTCTTCTTTTGGATTGGCTTCCTCATAGAGGATGCGATAGACGGCTTCGGCGATGGGCATTTCGTCCACTTTGCCAGTCATCATACCGAGTTCGTGGAAGTTTTTGGCGGAGTAGTAGCCTTCGGCGACCATACCCATTTCGGCGAAGATGTCTTCGAGATGTTTTCCTTGGGCGATAGCTTCGCCGAGGCGGCGGTTGCGACTGTGGTGTGACCAGCAGGTGACCATGAGGTCGCCGAGATAGCAATTTTCAAAGAAGTTGACGGGTGAGGGACTGAGGCTACGGGTAAGACGGTTGAGTTCGCGTGCGGCGGCACTGACCATTACGGCATTGAGATTGTCGCCGTAGCCGAGACCTTGGCAGATACCGGCGCAGATGGCGTAGATGTTTTTCAGGAGTCCGACGCGTTCAAGAAACCAGATGTCGGTCGTGTGGGTAGTATGGAGGTAGTTGCAGTGCATCATTTGTTCCACTTCGATGGCGAGGGAGGGGCTGCTGGAAGCCATGGTGAGGAAAGTGGGCATGGAGCGGCTGGCTTCTTCGGCGTGGGTGGGACCGCTGATGACGCAGATGTCATTGCGTTTGATTTTCAGCATGTTCTCGAGGTAGACCGATACGGAGACTCTTTTGTCGGGGATTACGCCTTTGATAGCAGAGATGAATTTCTTGCCTTTGTAAGCAATGTTAGGGAGTTGCTCGAGAGTGCTGGCGACATAGGCGGAGGGGATGACGAGGAAGAGGTATTTGCTTTCAGCGACAATTTGAGCCATGTTATCGCTGATGTTGAGCCGGTTAGCGTCGAGTTGAACGGAGGGTAGGTATTTGGGGTTACGGCCGTTGTATTGCAGCCCTTCGCGGACTGCATCATTACGAACCCACCAGTTGACTTTTCGCCCCTCTTGTTCCAGCAGTATTTTGACAATTGCAGTAGCCCAAGTGCCACTTCCAATTACTCCTATCATTATTTATGTCTTTAATTATCAATTGTTACAACGCATATGGATGCGTTGTAATTAAATTGCAAAGATACTAATCTTTTTTCACACTTTATAACATAATTCTGTTAAATTCTGTTAATTTCGTTTTTACTAGGTATAAAAAAAAGACGAGCTTTAAGCTCGTCTTTTTAATAATAGAACTCTTCTTATTTGAGGAGTTTGCTGCCAGCTTTGAATTTAGCCACTTTCTTGGCGGGCACTTTGACGGCTTTACCGGTGCGAGGGTTCTTAGCGGTGCGGGCTTTACGCTTGACCACGCTGAAGGTACCGAAACCGATGAGGGTCACTTTCTCGCCTTTTTTGAGCTGCTCCTGGATGGTGTCAAAGCAAGCGGTCATAGCCTTTTTGGCAGCGACTTTGGTCATACCGGCCTTATCGGCCATGGCGTTAACAAGTTCAGTTTTGTTCATGCTAATAATGTTTAAAAGGTTAATAAATGTTGACTTTGTTTTCGCTGCAAATATAGGAATAATTTTTAATATAATCCAAATTTTTTTTTTGATTTTTTTAATAAAAAATTAATTAAAAAATCTATCTTGCTAATTTCCAACCAATTAGTTTATTTCCTCTCAAAAAATCTTCTGTATTATTTTTTCGTTTCCCGCTCATTTGTAGGCTTAAAATCTGTAAAAATCCGTCGGTTACACCAATTTTTAACACCTTTTTTTGGTCGCAAATAAGTTCTCTTGGAGTGGCTGACGGGTCGGGAATGGCGGTAACATCGAAGATTTTGAAGAGGACTTCTTCGCCTTGAGGAGAGACGAGGGTGAGGAGGGCGGCAGGGTAGGGGGAAAGTCCGCGGACGAAGTCGACCGCCTGATAGCAGGAGAGGTTAAGATTGATATAGCAGTCGTCTTTAAAGATTTTGGGCGCTGCGGTAGGTGTACCTTGCTGGGGCATGGGGGTGATGGTATCCTCCTCTATGCCGTCGAGCGTTCTGACAACCAAGGTACGTCCTATGGTGGCCAGACGGTCGTGGAGGGTGCCGGCATTGTCGTTGGGAGAGATAGGGGTGCGCTCCTGAAGGAGTATCTGCCCTTCGTCGATGTGGTGGTTCAAGAGAAATGTGGTTACACCGGTTTCGTTGTCGCCGTTAATGATGGCATGATTGATGGGAGCAGCCCCACGATAGCGAGGCAGCAAAGATGCGTGGAGGTTGAAGGTGCCGTGGGGTGGCATGTTCCATACCGCTTCCGGCAGCATACGAAAAGCCACGACGACAAACATATCTGCTTTGTAGGCGGCCAGTTCATTGAGGAATTCCTCGTCCCTCAGTTTTTCTGGTTGCAGTAGCGGGAGATGATGTTCGAGAGCATATTCTTTGACAGGGCTGAAGACCACTTTCTGTCCGCGTCCGGCTTGGCGGTCGGGAACGGTGACGACAGCGCACACCTGATGGCGACTCTGCATAATGGCATCGAGACTTTCGACGGCAAAGTCGGGGGTTCCGAAATAGACTATTTTCATTTAGAGCGATTCTTTGTAGGCAATCATTTTGAGGGCGGTAATAGCTCCTTCGACACCTTTGTTACCGTGTTTCCCGCCAGCACGGTCGAGAGCCTGCTGCATGGTGTCGGTAGTAAGAACACTGAAGATGACAGGGCATTCGTGTTTGATGGCCACATTGGTAATGCCTTGCGACACGGCTTGACAGATGAACTCGAAGTGGCGTGTCTCACCTTGTATTACGCAGCCGATGCATATAACGGCATCGGGGTATTGTGAATCAAGCATGATGTCGGCTGCCGAGGAGAGTTCAAAGGTCCCAGGAACACGTCTCACGATAAGGTTCTCCTCTTTGACTCCGTGTTCGAGGAGGGTGCCCACAGCACCGTCGAGGAGTGCGTTGGTGACTTCGGGATTCCATTCGGCGGCAATGACACCGATACGATATTTGCTGCCATCGGGAACGGTCGTGGGGTCGTAGTTGGATAGGTTGGTCTTTTTCATAATCAGTGTTCAGTATTTAGTGTTTTGTGAGGGTTAAAAGTCTTTTATGTTGAAGGCTGGTGCGGAGGAGTTATTGCGCTTCTTGCCTTTTTTATTTTCTTTGATGATGCTGTTGTCGGCTTTATAGTCGATGGTTTGCCCTTTGCGCGGCTGGTGGATTCCGAAATAGCTTTTGTCGAGGTGCAGCCGTCGTGTACGGAGGGTGTAGTTGGTGAAGTCGAGTATCCATTCGGGATCGAAGGTCTGGTAGAGGAATCGACACTCGAAATGGAGGTGTGGGCCAGTGGAGTTACCGGTGTTGCCGCCGAGACCTATCACTTCGCCCACCTCGACCTGTTGGTTGGGTTGGACATTGATTTTGGAAAGGTGTCCATAGAGGGTCTCCAAGCCGTTGGGATGGCGCACGACAATACAGTTGCCGTAGCCTCCCATGCGTGTGGCTACACGAACGATGCCACTGAAGGCGCAGTGGACTGGCTCACCGACGGGAAGCCCTATGTCCACACCGTGGTGTCCCCGTTGCCAGCGCCAGCCGTAGTTTGAGGTTTTCGGGCGTTTTACGGGGAAGCAGAAATCGCTGCTGTCGGCGACGAGTCTGAGAACAATTTCGTCCGGCAGGAGGTCTATGTGCGTTCGTCCCATTGGGTTCACGCGGTTGTGGGGGAAGCCCGTATACCATAAAGGAACCATGGAAGCTGAAAGTTGAGAGTTGGAAGTTGAAAGTTGTTGTTCAGGTGCGGCAGGGGTGCTTTCTGTTTTCCGCTTACCGCTTTCCACTTTCCTCTTTTCACTCTCCACTTTCCTCTTTTTTTCACTCTCCATTTTCTCGGCGGTTTTTAGGCGCACTGCTATGAGTGAGTCGTAGTAGGAGTTCTGTGCGGTAAGCGGCGAGAGCTGGGAGGTGAATGGTGATAATAGTATTAATACTATAATAAGTATTCGGCGCAACCGTGCCACTGGAATTCCCAGCTGCTCACGGTATTTCGCCACCGTGCGCCTCGCCAAGGGGAATCCCTGGCTATTGAGTTGCTTGGTGAGGGCATCGTCCGAGAGGGGCGAATGCTTGTCTTCTTTGTCTATAGCGTCGGAGAGTTGCTGCTTGATGGTCTCCACTGAGATTTCTTCTCCTGCCTCGTTGGACATGCCTTTCGAGAAGCAGTCTTTCAGTGGGATGGTACCGAAGTCGGTCTGGAGAAATTTGCTGTTGGCCATACGTGAGACCGTGGAGATGTCGAGACCAGTGGCGTCAGCCACTTCCCGTTGTCTCATTGGTTGCATCTGGTTCGGGTCGCCGGTGAGGAGGAATCGGCGCTGGTGCTTGATGATGTAACGCATCACTCGGACTATAGTGTCGTGCCGTTGTTGCAGGAGGTCGATGAAGCCTTGTGCGTCAGCCTGTTTGCTACGCAGAAACTGCATCGTCTCGCGCTCTCCGGGGGTTGGACGACTGCTTTTCTCTTTCTCCATTTCGGCCAGAAGGTCGGTATAGTAGGTGTTGAGCGAGAGTCGTGGCAGGTTTCCGTCATTCAGGTAGAAGTGGAGTTCTCCGTCGTTTTGTTGCAGGATGATGTCGGGAGTGAATACGGCCGCCGTCAACTCGCTCTCGGCCTCTGAACTGCCGGGCTTCGGGTTAAGTCGCCGTATGGCGGCGGCGGCTTCGTCAAACTGCTCCTGACTAATGCCGAGGGTGTCGCAGATGCGCTCGTAGCGATGGTTGGCGAAATCGTCGAAATGGTGTTCCACCACGGAGATTGCAGTGTCAAGGACTATTTTATCGACGGCGGAACCTTCAACTACAGTATCTTTTTCTTCTTTCATTCGCTCCAGTTGGAGCATGAGGCATTCTCGTAGATTTCTGGCTCCGATGCCGGCAGGTTCCAGACTTTGGATGATCCGCAGCACCTCTAGTACCTCTTCTCTCGTGGCTTCCACACCTTGGCGGAAGGCCATGTCGTTGGTAACGAGGTCGAGGTCGCGACTCAGATAGCCGGCCTCGTCGAGGGTGCCTATCAATTCGTTGGCGATAAGCCGTTGCCGCTCAGTGAGTGGCCGGCTGATGAGTTGGTCGGTGAGTCGTTCGGAGAATGAGGGCGTATCCGAGAGGACGAATTCGCGCCGTGTGGCGTTGGGGTCGCTCTCTAGGTGTTCGTGGTAGTTGTATCCGAAATCCTCCTCTTCGCTGTCCCAATCCGAGGCATCGTTGCCCGAGGTATCAATGGTGTCGATATTCTCCTCGTTCTCTGGAGGGGTGGCCTCGAGGAGAGGGTTTTTTTCTATCTCTTCCTTGATGGCCTGTTCAAGATCAGTGACGGGCAACTGCAGCAGCCGCATCAACTGTATCTGTTGCGGTGAGAGCTTCTGCTGCAGTTGCTGTCGCTGAACTTGTTTCATTTTTTCTTCTTATCTGACGATGTCCATTTCGGCGATGAGGTTCTTGGCTCCGGCGTAGATGTCGATAACCCACAGCATGTAGCGGCTGTCGAGACATATACAGCGTTGCAGGTTCTCCTCGAAGTCGATGTCGCCACTCATAGCCTCGCTGTTCCCGTCGAAGGCTAAGCCGATAAGCTGACCCTTGCCGTTGATGACGGGCGAACCCGAGTTGCCTCCTGTGATGTCGTTGTTTGTGATGAAGCAGGTGGGCAGTTCGCCGCGCTTGTTGGCATAAGTGCCGAAGTTCTTTTTGGCATAAAGTTCTTTCAGACGCGATGGGACGTTGAATTCGGTGTTCTCGGGATCCTCTTTCTCAATAACACCCTTCAGGGTGGTGTAGTAGTGGTATGAGACTCCGTCACGTGGGTCGTAACTCATCACGTTACCATAGGTGAGTCGGATGGTCGAGTTGGCGTCGGGAGACATGAGTTTGCGGCCGTCGTTGATTTGCAGAATGCCGTCAGTAAAGTCACGTATGCCGCGTTCCAAGTTCTCCTGTTCCTCCTGGGGTACCATCTCGTTCACCTCGCGGTAGCGGTCGAATGTCTCCTTGCCGGCCTTGTAGATGGGGTCTTTCGCCAGTTTCTTCAGTGAGGGTTTCTCCATGAATTTCATGAAGCTCTCCTCGGTGGCAAAGATGGATTCTTTGAACATCTCGTCGACATACTTGGTGAAGTCGCCCTCTTTCTTCTTTCCGGCTTTCACAAGGAACTCGGGCATGTACTGCTCGTTCATGTGCTTGTAGACGTGGGCGAAAAGGCCCGTCATTACCCGCTTCTCGGTTTCCATGTTGTAGTCTTTGTAGAAGTCAACGGCTTTGTTTTTCATGCCCTCGAGGATATTGTCGCGGTAGGCGGCATAGTCGGGGTTCTCCGCGGCTTCAAGGGTGTTGTAGATGCGCACAGCCTGCAGCAGCAGTTCGGGGCCGGTGAGGAGACCTTCGACGAGGTATTGGTTGGCCTCTTCGGCAACGGCGCGGGCGGAATAGCCTTTCTGGATGAGGTCGAGGGCACGGGCATACTTCGGGTTGGTCTGCCTACGGGCCCAATCCATATACTCCTTCTCCACCTCTTTCTTCACACCCATGGTGTTGAGGTTCTTGAGGGCCTTGTTCTGCTCGTTACTGTATTTCCAGTAGTTAGAGCACGAGGCGTATTTTGAAGCATATTTGATGCGGGTGGCCTGACTGGCGGCCATCTCGTCGCGGAGGATGTTGATTTTCACGGTGCGAATCTCATAGCGCAACTTGTTGGTGATGTTCATGGTTTCATCCAAGCCGTAGGAGGTGAGGAAGTGGTCGGTAGTGCCGGGGAAACCCATCACCATGGCAAAGTCGCCGTCGTTGATTTCACCGGCACTCACGGGCAGATGGTGCTTGGGGGTCAGTGGGACATTGTCTTTGCTGTAGTCGGCAGGGCTGCCGTCGGGGGCCGTATAAATACGGAACATCGAGAAATCGCAGGTGTGACGCGGCCACATCCAGTTGTCGGTGTCGCCACCGAACTTGCCCATCGACGAGGGAGGAGCACCTACCAAGCGCACATCCTTGTAAATGATGTGGACAAAGAGGAAATATTGGTTGTCGTTGAACATCGGAATCACCTTGGCGTCATACTGTGTGCCCTTCACAGCCTCCTCGGCAATCTGCTCCGAGATCTTTTGGACGGCAGCGGCACGGTCACTCTCGTTCATTTCGTCAGTGAGGACTTTTTTCACTTGGTCGGTGACGTCTTCCATGCGCACGAGGATGGAGGCTGTGAGACCGGGGTTGGGAAGTTCCTGGTCCATGCTGTAGGCCCAGAAGCCGTCGCGAAGATAGTCGTGCTCTACGGTCGAATGCTCCTGCAACTTACCATAGCCGCAGTGGTGGTTGGTGCTCACGAGACCTTTGCTCGAGATGATTTCGCCAGTGCAGAAATGCCAGAAAGGAGAACCGGCGTTGCCCAGACCCACAATGGCATCTTTCAAGCAACTCTGGTTCACACTGTAAATGTCTTCAGGAGTCAACTTGAACCCCTGCCGCTGCATGTCTTGATAGTTCTTGCCAATCAACGAGAGAAGCCACATGCCCTCGTCGGCCCGAACAGCATTGGGCAGCGCAATCGACAGCAGTAGAGTGAAAGCTAAAATACGAATTTTCATTGTTTTAAAAGTTTTTATGATTATTAAATTAAATAATTTCCAAAATGCAAAAATACAAAAAAATCCCGAATTACACATAGACGTGCGAAAACATTTATGCCCCTCACCTTATCAGTGTCACTGTGCCCGTTCCGCTCCATCGGTCCCCATGGACATCCTTCAAATACCAGCGGTAGGCATATGCTCCCTGTGGCACAGCACAGCCGTCGTGTGTACCGTCCCACGGGGTGTTGATATCGGTGGAGTGCCACACGAGAAGTCCCCATCGATTGTAGAGGAATATTTCGAAATCAGCCACTTGACAACTGGTAACAGGGCCGAAGTGATTGTTGCTTTCGAGATTTGGGGTGAAAATGTTTGGGAACCATACGGAACGAATCTTAGGACTGAAACCGATGGTGGTATCATTGCAGCAGTCGTAATGGTTGCAGGAGTGGAGTGTGACAGTGACGGTGTCGGGCAACGGGTGCGCAAACTGACGTCGTGCACGCTCGCCACTGAGGGTGTAGCCGTCGGAGAATGTCCAAGTGGAGCTGTAACGTTCGGGAGAGCAGTCGTGGAGGGTGATGACGGGATGGTCGAAGTCGATGAAGTCGCGATTGGTCTCGATGCAGAGCGTTGGTGGCGGTTCCACCCCGACGGTGACGGAAGAGATGATGTTGCCAGAAGCATCAAGCAGCTGGTAGGTGGTGGTGACCTCGGGGTGCACGGTGATGGGGTTCTCCCCTTGCTGGCTGTCGAGTTCGGGGTCATAGGGTGTAGACCCCCAGTAGTAGATGTGTGTGCCTTCGGCAGTCAGCGTCACCTCTTCGCCGGGACAGACTCCATTGGCACTGGCAGAGAGCCCTATGGTCTGGTAGGTGATATGGAGCATGATGATAGAATCGCATCCGTTCGCAGCAGTGAGGGTGAATATGTAGTCCCCGGCAAGGGTTATCACGCTGTCGCAGTACACGAGGGTGTCACCTACAACGATGCTGGTGCTTACCTCGTTAGTGCTGTTGGGAAGCACCGTGAGGGTCAGCGAAGTGTAGCGAACAAGGGTGTCGTCAACTGTCGTGGAGTCAGTCAGTATGATGTTTCCAGCCACCGCCGTCTGTCCACCAGTAACATCGAAACCATACCCGTTATAGCCATGCCCCTGACAGACGGTGTCGTAGTGGTTTACCGTGTCGCGAATGATTTGTGGTTCGGGTACGGAATCCATTATGATTTCGCACCCTAGTGGGAAAGCATAACTCTCACGGGTGTTGTAACTATATCCATAAGCAAAAGCCCAGAAAGGCCCTATGTTATTTTGTAGTCGGTGGAAACCTTGGTTTGCATTAGTGTATGGTATCTGTACGGTATGGTAACGGTAGTTGCCTATGACGGTTACTGTTCCCAGTGTTCCGATAGGATTTCCATCGAGAATCAGCCCGGCATCGTAGTCTTCATGGCATACGATATTCACATAGTGATTGCTATTTCCGATGCGTTCGGTGTAGTCGCAACAGAAGTAGGCATCGCAAATGGTACGGTCGAGTGGAAGAATGGTCACTGATGAGGGGTCGCCGATGTTGTTGGCATAGTCGCAACTACCCATGTAAAGGATTACTTGTATGGGATGGGAGGAAGAAAGATGCCAGATTTCTCCATTAGACATAGTTCCTTGCCATGTGGTTCCAGATGGTAAGGGACCAATGTTTGATGCCCCTTCACGTTGGATAATTGTGTTGTTTTCCGTTGTGGTGATTCGCACATGGTTGACAGAACTTTGTGAAGGAATACTACCAAAGATAAATTCTTTGCCCCATGCTTTTACGGGTAAAGCTTGTTCATAACAATGGTCACGTGCATTTGCGTTCTGAGGAACAGCATTGTTCCAAGTTCCTTGGAATATGGCAAAAGGTTTATTGTTGGAGGTCACTTCCATGCCGCTGAAGCTACCGTTGTTTACGGCTAACAACATATAGGCTTGCCCCTGGTTGAGGGGGACTGTCAATGTTGTGCCGGCAGTAATAGAGGTTCCTTGCACAGCGCAGGGTACTGTCATGGTGAGTATTGTGCTGTCTTGTGTGGCAACAAAGCCCACTTCGCCACCATGATTATCGGTCGAGGGGTAGTCCTGCACGATGTATCGTGTTCCCAAGGCCTCTGTGGGCATAATCATTGCCATATCCAAAGTGCTTTCCATCCAGTTGCGTGCATAGAGCCAGATGTCCGAAGAACTGGTGATATGGTATCCCCCTTCAAACGCTGTGGCCACATGCAGTTGATTGTTTCCATAATCCCGTTTAGTGCGGAAGTCTGGAGCAGTCAGAGAGAAAGAATCGTCGCCCGATAAATTATTGTGTACGTTTACCGTAGCTGTATCAGTACTAGCAAAATAGAGACGTCGGTTTTGTGGGTAAGTGCCAGCGATATTGTGATTATAGAGGAACATCATCCAAAAGTCTCGTCCTTTGGTGGCGTGTTCAGGACAGGGTGAAGCCTCCGGCTCTGCTGGAATCCAGGCGCGAATCTCGTCGAGGTAGAGTTTCTGGTGGTGATTGTTAATAAGACGGATGGCAAAGCGGTGTGTAGTGCCGTGAATGGCGTAATAGGGGTGCATGTCGTGGGTGACGTATTGCCACTGATTCGAGACGGAAAGACAGAAGGTGTCATAGGGGACAAAGAGAGAGCAGACGTCGGAAGGATCGGTAATGGTGGCGGTGTCGGGGATGAATCCAAATTCGACGATAGCGGTATGTCCAGATAGATCAGAACCATAAAGTCGAAAAGAGAACGTGTCTGCTACTTGGGAGAGCCAGGGAGTGGCGATAGTGGTACCGCTGCCGTTGGTGCTGCCGGAAGTGAGGAAAGCATGGAGGTTGGCTCGTTGGACGATGGATTCGTCATTGATACCGTTCTTACAGAAATACCAGCCGTTGACTTGCCGGTTGTAGGTCTGACTATAGGTATCCCACTCCTCGTTGAGCAACATGAGTCGGTTGTCTTGTGCCACCCCGCAAATATTCCATGCCAATAGGAGTCCTAAAATTAACAAGGGTTTGTTTATGTTTCTGTATAACATATTTTGTGTTGTTATGTTGCATCTTCTTGTCCGAGCAAAAACACGAAAAAATGGTTTTTTCTCTTTTTTCGACTTTCACCGAAACTGCGTCACAATACCGTGGAGGGATGGGTGACAGTGATAGTAGCATGGGCCAAACCTGTGGTAAGTGACAGGGTATATTTTCGTATTATGCTGACATTTTGTAGTATAGATAAAATAGCGTATTTTTTTTCGAAATGCAAATGTAGCCAATATTATTAAATACTGCAAGAAAAAAACGTTATTAGTTGACAATCTGCATAGAACAACGCTTTAATGGTGTATCAACACTATACCATCTACGTCCATGGACGGTGTTGGTACGGCGATAGCGGGATAGCGGGGTGGAAAAAAGTTTTCAACAAGAGATGGTGAATGTATAAAAACTACTTTTTTTCAAAAAAAAACACAAAAGTGAAACTTTTTTTCAATTCTTTCGTTTAGGGTTATGAACAGCAAAAATTGGTTAAAAATAACAAATTTTGGAATTTTAAGGCAGAAATTGGAAAATTCTTCGTATTTTTACACCCTGAAAAAAATAGGTAAAAATGGCCTTAATACTTGGAAAAGAATACTGTAAGGTGGACTCGAATGGTCGCTTCAAGTTCCCAATTGCGCTGAAGAGGCAGTTGGAAACGGAGGACGGTCGTTTCGTTATCCGCGAGAGTGTCTATGCCGAGTGTTTGGAGCTATGGACGTATGCCAGTTTCAGGGAGGAAGTGGAGAAGTTGCAAGGGCTGCTGAATCCTTATCGCCGCGAAGATCGTGAGGTGCTTCGTAAGCTGACGGAGGGCAATGTTATCGAATTGGATTCGAACGACAGGCTTTTGGTGCCGGCGGAGCAGAAGCATATGATTGCGAAGGCGAAGGAGATTGTGTTGCAATCGACGGGCAAGTTCATCGAGCTGTGGGGCCGTGAGACCTACGAGAAGATGAACCAGTCGAGCAGGGATTTTGCCGAGAAGGCAGAGGCGCTGCTGGGCACAATGCCTGTCAAGAATGAGCAGTGAGTACCATATCCCAGTGATGTTGGATGAGGCTTTGGCTGGCCTCGCATTGCATCCCGACGGTACGTATGTCGACGTGACTTTCGGGGGCGGTGGCCATTCGCGTGCCATTCTGGAACGATTGGGAGAGGGTGGGCGACTATTGGCGTTCGATCAGGATGAGGATGCGAAAGTTGAAAGTGGAAAGTTGAAAGTTGAAAGCGGTGCTCAGTTTGATTTCATCAATGAAAATTTTCGTTATTTGAAGAGTTTCCTGCGGTTGCATGGAGTGCGGCAGGTGGATGGTATATTGGCGGATTTAGGTGTGAGCAGTCATCAATTTGATGTGGCTGAGCGTGGTTTTTCGACCCGTTTCGACGGTGTCCTTGATTTGAGGATGGACCGTCGTGGCGAGGTGACGGCATCCGACTTGGTGAATAGTCTCGGGGAGGAGGAGTTGGCGCGGTTGTTGAAACTCTATGGCGAGTTGCCGAATGCCCGTCAGATGGCGAGAGCGATAGTTCAATTCAGAGGTCAGAAAGCGGAGAGTGGAGGCATTCGGACGACGATGGATCTGAAGGAGGCTGTCTCGCGTCATCTGCCGCGAGGCATGGAGAACAAGTATTTGGCGATGCTGTTTCAGGCGTTGCGTATAGAGGTGAATGGCGAGTTGGAGGCGTTGAAGGAGATGTTGCAACAGGCCAGCGAGGTTTTAGTGCCGGGTGGTCGGTTGGTGGTTATCAGTTACCACTCGTTGGAAGACCGGTTGGTGAAGAATTTCATGCGTAGCGGCAATTTCGATGGGGTGGTGGAGAAGGATTTCTACGGAAACGTGCTGTCGCCAATGCGGATGGTAAGCCGTGGGGCTGTGCAGGCCGGTGAGGAGGAATTGGCGCGAAACAACAGGGCTCGCAGTGCGAGGCTCCGAGTGGCAGAACGAAATAACACATTAATGAATTAAAATAGTATATGGGAAACAGGTTCAGAGAGAAGACTGTGGAAGAGGGACTTGAGGGTGATGTGGCTCGCGAGGCTCTGAAAGAGGCTGTGAGCGACAAAGGGACGAGGAGGCCAACGGGCAATCGTCGTCGCCATCATGAGCCTGTGGCCGAACCAGAGACGAGACAACCGATGCCGCCGGTCGAGGAAGAGGTGAAGGCTGAAAGTGTGGAGGTGAATAGAGAAAGTGTGGAGGCGATGAAGGATGAGGTGGAGGAGACTCCCGTCACGATGTCGAACAGCCGTGTGAGTGGTGTGGCGAAGGGTGTGGCGAAAGTTTTGGGAGGCGATGTGCTGTCGGATAAGTTGGTGCTGAGGCAGATACCTTTGCTGTTGCTCTGTCTGGTGTACATGTTGCTTGTAGTGGCCAACCGTTATCAGGTGGAGTCGTTGAGTAGAAAGAAGATGGCGGTGCAGGAGCGGGTGAACGAGTTGCGCGAGCATCAGATACAGTTGCAGAAGATGAATCAGAATGCGGTGCGGATTTCGCAGATCAGGGATGACTTGGAGCGAGAGAAGGGATTGGGGATTATGCCTACGCCGCCGGAGGTGATATGAGGGGTTAATGGTTATAGGTTATTGAAAAAAAGATAAGATAGTGAAGAAGGAGAAGAATACACGGATGACCGGGGGAATGTTGGCCCTGTATTTGTTGCTGACCTTAGGAATGGGGACGGCAATAGTGGTGGGTATTGTGAGGACGCAGACGGCTGAGGTGGAAGGGAAGTTGGCGGATGGCAGTGTGGTGAAGAAATCGTGGCGGGAGTGGGGCGCTGGCCGTGAAGCGAGGGTGAATCAGGTGGAGCCTGCACGGCGGGGTGATATCTTGTCGAGTGACGGCAAGGTGTTGGCGACGACTGTGTCAGAGTGTGATCTTTATTTGGACTTAGGGAAACGGTATGAGACTGACAAGAAAGGGAAGAAAAAGTTTTCGGGAGCGGTGAGTGACAGTGTGTTGTATGCCTCGTTGGACACGATGGCTTTGATACTCAGTGAGTCGATGGGACGACATGCTGCGGACTATTATGTGCAGATGGTGAAGAAGGAGCGCGAGAAAGAGAATCCCCGTCAGTGTTTCAGGGTGGAGCAGCATGTGCCTTATTCGGTGTGGCTTTCGATAGCACGGTTGCCGGGATGGAAGAGATGTGTGGTGAAGGAGGTAGACCGTCGGAGTGTGAAGTACGAGGTGAGGGCGCATATCTACAGGGAAATGGCCTCGAACACGGTGGGACTGGAGAATGGACGTGGCACGGGCGACTTCACGGGCTTGGAAGGCGCTTACGACTCGCTCTTGCGGGGTAGGGACGGAGTGTTCAACAGCAGGAGACTGACGAAGGGTGTGTGGATAGAAGATGTCCCAGACGAGGGCTCGTCCTCGGAGAACCGCACAGATGGCGACAGTGTGGAGCGTGTGGTGTTGCAAAAGCGGATTGACGGTGTGAACATCGTCTCGACCATAGACACGAGAATACAGGATGTGGCGGAGGATGCTTTGCGACAGACCCTTGCGCGCTTTGGCGGCAAGGCGGGCTGTGCCATTGTCATGGAGGTGGAGACGGGCTATGTTGTGGCCTGTGCCAACTTGGCCCGTGCGGAACAGAAGCCTGTGGAGGGTGAGGAGTCGAGTGCCATATATAACGAGTTGAGAGACTGGAACACGGCGGTGTCGAGTCGTTATGAGCCGGGCTCAACTATGAAGACAGTGGCATTGATGGCCATGTTGAACGACCCTAAGCTGAAGATAGACACGGCAATGAAGGTGAGGGTAGGCACGGGTGTCTTCCCCACGGCACGGGTGGTGAAAGATAGTCACAAGAAGAATGGTAGAGATTCGTTGAGTGTGAGGGAAGTGATTGAGGAATCGTCGAATGTGGGCATGTGCCAGTTAGGCTGGATGTACTACCGGGACCGTAGGGACGACTTGGTGGCGTTGATGCGTCAGGTGTTCCCGTATGAGAAATTGAATTTGGATGTGAGGAGTCCGGAGCCGAAGACGAGCATCAACGACGTGCATTTGTCGGTGGACGACTTCTTGCGCCTCACCTATGGCTATTCTACTGCCGTCACCCCGATGCAGATTATCACCTTCTATAATGCTCTGGCTGGTGACGGGAGAATGGTGAAACCGCTGTTCTGTCGGGCTATTGTGGACCGTCGTGGACGGCGCACGGAGATGAAACCCGTGGTGCTGCGCAATCAGGCATTCAGCAAGGAGAGTGCCAAGGTGGTGAGGGAGATGCTGGAAGGTGTGGTGGACCACGGCACAGCGAAGCGGATGAAGAGTGAGGTGTATCATTTCGCCGGCAAGACGGGTACCGCCGACTACTACGACCAGGCCTCGCGGACCCATACACAGGCATACAACAACTCGTCGTTTGCAGGCTTTTTCCCTGCCGAGCGGCCGCGCTACACGTGTTATGTGATGTTGGAGCGGGTGCCGCATGAGGCTTTTGGTACGCAGGCGGCGCGGGTGTTTAGGACCATTGCCGACTGTGTAATGGCAATTGATGAGCGACTGAGCGCGGATTTGGCGGCATTGTCGCCCGTGGACAGCGCGAAGCTGCTCCAGCGGCCGGTGCTGCTACGCGGCAACCAGAGTGAGATGAAGAAAGCCTTTGAACTACTGGGATGCAGTTATTCTACGGCAAACCCTGAGAGTCGGTGGGTGGTTTATCGCGGCGGAGCACAGGACTCGTTGTCGGCCTATCGTGCCGAGGAACCTGTGCAGGGGCGTGTGCCGAACTGCTATGGAATGAGTGCGAAGGATGCTGTGGAGTTGCTGCACTCGATGGGGTTGAAAGTGAGACTGACGGGGTACGGAAAGGTGGTGTCGCAGACGCCGAGTGCTGGAACAGCGGCAAAAAAAGGAACACTTGTAATGCTGAAATTAGTTAAGAGTTAATGGTTAATGTTGTTACCTTTAAACCTTAAACTTTATAAGAATTATGTTGCTGAAAGATATTATACAGGGTATTGACTGCAAGGTAGTGGGCGACGTGGAGGTGGAAGTGAAGGACCTGCAGTTCGACTCGCGGAAAGTGACGGCCGGGACCCTCTTTGTGGCCCAGCGTGGCACGAAGGTCGACGGACACGACTTCATTGGCAAGGCCGTGGAGCAGGGGGCTGTTGCTGTGGTGTGTGAGGAAGTGGAAAGTGGAATGCGAAAAGTGGAAAGTGAGAAGGTAACATTTGTGGTGGTGAAGGACAGCAGTGAAGCGTTGGGACTGATGGCTGCCAACTTCTACGGTCACCCGTCGCGTCAGTTGAAGCTGGTGGGTATCACCGGCACCAATGGCAAGACCACGACGGTGACGTTGCTGCACCGGATGTTCCGGAAATTGGGACACCATGTTGGACTGGTGTCGACGATAGTGAACAAGGTGGACGAGGAGGAATTGCCCACAGGCCACACCACTCCCGATGCCTTAGAGCTGAACCAGTTGCTGCGTCGGATGGCAGACAGGGGTTGTGACTACTGCTTCATGGAAGTGAGCTCGCATGCCGTGGTGCAGAAACGCATTGCCGGTGTGGAATTCGCGGGCGGCATTTTTAGCAATATCACCCACGACCATCTGGACTTCCACAAGACCATGGCCAACTATATCGCTGCCAAGAAGGGTTTCTTCGACGCGTTGCCCAAAGAGGCATGGGCCTTGACGAATATCGACGACAAGAACGGTCGTGTGATGGTGCAGAACACCCGCGCCAAGGTCTACACCTATGGTCTGCAACAGAAGGGCGACTTCCACTGCCGCATTCTCGAGGAAAGCTTCGAGGGCATGTTGCTGAAAATCACTCAAACAATCAAGCAATCAAACAATCAAGCAATCAACCAAGAGGTCTGGTGTCGGTTGGTAGGGAGGTTCAATGCCTACAACCTGCTGGCCATCTATGGTGCCGCCGTGCTCAGTGGTGCTGACGAGAAGGAGGTGTTGCGACTGCTCTCCACGTTGGAGCCTGCTCCTGGGCGGTTCCAGTATGTGAGTGGCTGCGGTGTGACGGCCATTATCGACTATGCGCATACGCCCGACGCGCTGCAGAATGTCATTGAGACCATCGATGCCATCCGTCGGCCCACACAGCAGTTGATTACCGTTGTGGGATGTGGTGGCGACCGTGACAAGACGAAACGGCCTGAGATGGCGCAGATTGCTGCTGACGGCAGCGACAAGCTGGTGTTGACGAGTGACAACCCGCGCACGGAGCAGCCGGAGAGCATCCTCGACGACATGGAGGCGGGACTCACGGCCGAGCAGTTGAGCAGGACGGTGAGAATCACCGACCGCCATCAGGCAATCCGCACGGCCTGTATGCTGGCCAAAGAGGGCGACATTGTCCTCATTGCCGGCAAAGGTCACGAGACGTATCAGGAAGTGAACGGAGTGAGGAGCCACTTTGACGATGTGGAGGAGGCGGGGAAATGGTTAATAGTGAAAGGGGAGAATTGAAAATAGAGAATTTTTAAACCTTAAACTTTATCAAAGATAATATATGATTTATCATCTGTTAGAATGGCTTAACGACATGGGAATTCATGTTCCCGGGGCGGGAGCTTTCATCGGCATTACGTTCCGTGCGGCGGCAGGTATGGTGACTTCGTTGCTGATTATGCTGCTCTTCGGAAAGCGTTTCATCCGTTGGATGAAGAACAAGATGGGAATGATGGATGAGGTGCGTACCGAACTGGGACTCGAAGGTGCAGCGCGGAAAGCCAATACCCCCACCATGGGCGGACTGCTTATCCTTACCGCCATACTCATTCCCACACTCCTCTTCGCCAAACTCGACAATATCTATGTGCTCATTATGGTGGGCACCACGGTGTGGTTAGGAATGCTGGGCTTCTTGGACGACTATCTGAAGAAGACCCGTGGCAAGAAGGGTCTGGCTGGGAAATACAAAATCCTCGGACAGGTGTTGTTAGCCCTGGTTGTGGGACTGTTGATTGTCTACCATCCGGCGTTGAGCGGCGGCACCACAACGACGATTCCTTTTGTGAAGAACAACGAGTTTGACTATGCGTGGTTGGTGACCTGGATGGGTGACTGGGCGCAGGACTTGGTATGGGTGGTGTATGTGCTGGTTATTATTTTGATAGTCACTGCCGTGAGCAATGCCTCGAATCTGACTGACGGTATCGACGGCATCGCCACGGGTGTGGCGGCTGTCAATGGTGGCGCACTGGCACTGTTGGCATGGGTGAGCGGTAACGCCATTATGGCCACCTATTTCAACATCATGTATTTGCCGAATATCGGCGAGTTGGCTATCTTCAGCACCGCTTTCGTGGGGGCCACGATAGGATTCCTGTGGTTCAACGGTCACCCGGCGGATATCTTCATGGGCGACACGGGGTCGCTCTCCATCGGCGGCATCATTGCGGTCTTTGCAGTGCTCATCAAGAAGGAACTGTTGCTGCCGGTACTCTGCGGGGTGTATGTGGTGGAGAACCTGTCGGTGATTATCCAGACATCCTATTGCAAATATTACCGTCGGAAACATCACCTGCCGCCGTCGGAGTTGGTGCCTGTGGAGAAGAGACCGTTCCTGATGACCCCCCTCCACCATCACTACCAGAAGAAGGGACAGGCCGAGGAGAAGGTGACGGTGAGATTCATCATTATCGCTATATTGCTGGCGATATTTACCTTGTCAACGTTGAAACTGAGGTGAGGTTTAAAGTTTAAAGTTTAAAGAACTCAAGCAATCAAGCAAACAAACAATCACTATAATGACTATTGATACTTTGGTTAAGGAGGGGCGTGAGAGGACGCACATCGGGCTCGCTGGTATCGACACTCAGCGACTGAAGACCATGCGTAACGAGGCCCTCAGGGCCTGTTTCAACCGGATGGAGGAGACCCGCTACCGCTTAGAATTTGTGGCGCGGGTGCGCGGCCGCGAATATATCAACGACGCCGCTGCACGTAGCATCAATGCCACATGGTACTCGTTGGAAAGTACCTCCGGCGGACTGATATGGATCGTTGACGCACCTAAGAAGGCTGCCGACTACAGCCGTCTGGTGCCTCCGGCGTTGCGCAAGGTGAGGAAGCTGCTCATCGTGGGCGCGGGTGGTGAGTCGTTGCACAAGGCCTTCTCCGGCGTTGTCCCCGCCATCGAGGACTGTGCCACGATGGCCGATGCGTTGCAGAGTGCCTACCACTATGAGAGCGACGACGTGAAGGTGCTCTACTCTCCCGCCTGCGACAACGGCCACGATGTGGCCGACCGAGGGGAGGAATTCCGCCATGAAGTGAACGAATTATGAAAGTGACCAAGATAATCAAGGGAGACAAGACGCTCTGGGTAGTATTCCTACTGCTCAGCATCATCTCGCTTGTGGGTGTCTACAGCGCCATAGGCTTGGAGGCCTATTCGCACGACAGCGCCGGCGGGCCCACGGGACTTTTCCTCAGGCACCTGCTGATTGTCGCTGCTTCGTGGGTCATTGTGGCGGTGTGCAGCAGAATCAACTACCGCTTCTTCTCGCGTTTCGCGGTATTGGGCCTTTGGGTTTCCATCGTTCTGTTGGCAGTGACGCTGATGATGGGTGGCCGCTGGCTCAGGATACCCTTGGTGAACCAGTTCCAGCCCTCTGAGGTGGCGAAGATTGCTTTGGTACTCTTCATAGCCCGCATGCTGACCCTCAAAAAGGAGCAGGTGGCGGAGAAGGGGACCTTCTTCTCGCTGCTGGCCTATATTGTCCTCGTGGCGGCCTTCGTGCTGCCGGAGAACTTCTCTACGGCCGCCCTGCTGTTTGTCTCGTGCTACCTGATGCTCTTCTTCGGCGGAGTGGACCGAAAGTGGTGGTGGCGAATAATGATTGTGCTGGTGGCTGGCACCGCCGTGGGACTGGCGGTGGCCGTGAATCATTATCGGAGTGGCGAGGAGAAAGAAAAGGGAGGCGAAGTGAAGACGGAGCAGCTCATGGAGCGTTCGAGCACGTGGGGCCACCGTCTGCACTCCTATTTTGACGATCCCGACCCCACGGTTATCACCCAGGAGAACGACGCCCGTATCGCAGTGGCTCGTGGCGGCGTGTTCGGCGTAGGCCCGGGCAATACGCTCTATGCCCGCCTGATGACGCAGTCGCATAACGATTTCATCTACGCTATCATCATTGAGGAGACAGGCCTTGTGGGAGGAATACTCGTGCTTGTGCTCTACAGTTTCTTCTATTTCCGCTGTGTGCGTTTGGCGTGGAAATGCAACGGACGCTTCGGAGCCCTCACGGTGGCGGGACTCGGAACGATGATATACCTGCAGGCGCTGGCCAACATGGGCGTGGCCGTGGGCGTGCTGCCAGTGACGGGACAGACGCTGCCCTTCATCAGTTATGGCGGTACAGCCTACCTTTTCCTCAGCTTCGGAATGGGAATCATCCAGTCGGTGGCGGCAGGAGTGTATGAGAATGGAGAGAAAAGAACTAAGAATGAAAAATTGGAAAAGAGGAATGAAGAATCGGAAAATGTAGAGAACGAAATGACAATAACCGACGATACCGACAAATAACCTCTTAAACCCTTTAAACCTCTTTAACCTATTAAACCCTAAGAAAATGAAAATCATCATCAGTGGAGGAGGCAGCGGCGGACATATATTCCCCGCAGTGGCTATTGCCAATGCCGTGAAAGCCCGTTGGAGTGACGCCGACATTCTGTTTGTCGGTGCCGAAGGACGCATGGAGATGGAGAAGGTGCCCGCGGCAGGCTACAAGATTGTAGGTCTGCCCATCGCCGGCTTGCAGCGCAAGCTCACACCCGCTAATATCATCAAGAACCTCCAGCTGCCGTTCCGCATACTGAAGAGTCGCCAGAAAGTGAAGGGGCTGCTCCGCGAGTTCGAGCCCGACATCGTGGTGGGTGTCGGCGGATTTGCCAGTGAGCCCACATTGAAGGCCGCTTCCGCTATGGGCTACAAAACCCTCCTTCAGGAGCAGAACTCCTACGCCGGTCTCACTAACAAGATGCTGGCCCGCAAGGCCTGCCGCATTTGTGTGGCCTACGAAGGAATGGACCGCTTCTTCCCCAAGGAGAAGATAGTGTTCACCGGTAACCCCGTCCGTGCCGACATCGAGCAGATGACGGCCACCGCCGCCGAAGGCCGAGCCCACTTCGGACTTGAAGCCGAAGGCCGTGTGCTGCTCTCCGTGGGAGGTAGCCTTGGTGCCAGAAGTATCAACGAGATGATTATCAATCACCTCCACTTCTTCCGCGAGAACCGCATACAGCTCCTTTGGCAGACGGGTCGCTGGATGTACGACGAGGCTGTGGCCGCCGTGGAACGTGCCGGTGTGGGACAATGGGTGAAGGTGCACCAGTTCATCTCCCGTATGGATATGGCCTATGCTGCAGCCGACATCGTGGTGTCTCGTGCCGGAGCCATCGCCATCAGTGAACTCTGCCTTGTTGGCAAGCCTGTGGTACTCATTCCCTCGCCCAATGTCGCCGAGGACCATCAGACGAAGAACGCCCTCGCCCTCGTCGACCGTGGTGCCGCTGTGATGGTGAAGGATGCGGACTGCAACAGTCAGGGACTCTTCACCGTCAAGGAAATCTTCGAGTCGCCCAGCCGCCAGAACTCCATGAGTACCGCCATCTCCAAGATGGCTGTCCGCCATGCCGCCGACAAGATTGTCGACCAAATCTCCGAGTTGCTCTATGGCAAACCAGACAAAGCGAAATCTAGACCCCTCCCCGACGAACTCCAACAACTCGAGAACCTCAAAAACCTCTAACCCTCAAACCTCTTAAACTTCTCAAACCCTTTAAACTCTAAACGTTATAATGAATTACTATTTTCTTGGCATCGGAGGCATCGGAATGAGCGCGTTGGCGCGCTACTTCCACCGTCGTGGCGACAGCGTCAGTGGCTACGACCGCACACCCAGTCCTCTCACCGCCGAGCTCGAGGCCGAAGGCATCTCGATTCATTACGACGACAACCCCGAGCTTATCCCTGCGGACCTCGATCTCGTGGTCTACACCCCCGCCGTCCCCGCCGACACCCGCGAATTCCAAGCCATCGTTTCTCGTGGCATTCCCATGGAGAAACGCTCTCAGATGCTCGGCGAACTCACCCGTGGCAAACAGTGCATCGCCGTTGCCGGCAGTCATGGAAAGACCACCACTTCCACCCTCATTGCCCATTTGCTCTCCAAAGCCGACTGTGGATGCAGCGCCTTTCTTGGCGGCATCAGCAAAAACTTCGACAGCAATCTTGTCGTCGATAACAAGAGCGACTATGTCGTCGTCGAGGCCGACGAATACGACCGCTCCTTCCTCCAGCTCCACCCTTACATCTCCGTTATCACCGCCACCGACCCCGACCACCTCGACATCTACGGCACCCACGAGCACATGCTCGAGGCATACCTGCAATTCGCCAACCAGACGGTCCCCGATGGACACCTGTTCCTGAAAACGGACATTTTCCGTACCCTCGACGGAGAGGAATTCGTTGAATACGGCCACGACCATCATCACCACGACCACGAGGACCACCATTCAGACAATCACACAATCAAGCATTCAAGCATTCTGACCTATACTGCCCGCGGTATCGAAGCCGACTACTACGCCATCAATGTCCGCAACTATGGTGGCAACCTCTTCTTCGACCTCCGCACCCCCGACGGAGTCCTCTACGACCTTGAACTCGATGGAGCCCCGCTCGTCAATGTCGAAAACGCCGTCGCCGCCTCTGCCGTGGCTCTCACCTGTGGCCTCGACCAATTCCAGTTGCGTCACGGCCTCAAGACCTTTGCTGGTGTGCGCCGCCGTTTCGACTACCGCATTCGCGAGAAGGACCTCATCTACATCGACGACTACGCCCACCACCCCCAGGAGATCGAACGCACTATTGAGGCCGTCCGCTTCCTCTACCCCGGCAAGCGAGTTGTGGGCATCTTCCAACCCCACCTCTATTCCCGCACCCGTGACCTCGCCGACGACTTCGCCCGTGTCCTTCAGACTCTCGACGAAGTCATTATGCTCCCCATCTACCCCGCCCGCGAGAAGCCCATCCTCGGTGTCACCTCATCCATGGTGCTCCGCAAAATGGACACCATGTCCAAGTATCTCTGTACCCCCGACCAGGCCCTTGAATTGGTCCCCGCTCTCTGCCCCGATATCGTACTCACCCTTGGTGCGGGCGACATCGACCGCCTCGTTCCTCGCCTTGAAACCACCCTCCGCGAACAACTCTTAAACTAAACATTAACCATTGAAATGAAACGACCTGCCAAAATAGCACTCATCGTTGCGAGCGTTCTCCTCTTGACCATCCTCGTAGTGGTGGCCAATGTGATGCGCTCCCACATGCGTGTCCGTGGTATTGAGGTGGAGATAAACTATGGCAACACCCCGCAACTTGTCGACCAGAGAGTTGTTGTCGATACCCTCATGAGCCGCATCCCCGACCTTATGCAGAAACAGGTGCGACAGGTCGACTGCCGTCAGGTTGCTCGAGAGGCTCTTCACGTACCCTTCCTCACCCATGTCTCCGCCACCGTCAGCGTCAGTGGGAAAATCGTCATTCACGCCACCCAGCGACATCCTGTGGCACGTCTTTTCTTTGGCAATTATGAATATTATATCGACCTCGAAGGCCACATCCTCCCCACCTCAGAGCTCGGCGAGTGCAATGTCGTTGTCGCTTCGGGCGACTTTGTCGGGCGACTCTCTTCCGACACCGTCAAAGCCCAGATACAGAGTCTCTGGAAGGTGGCTCTCTTCCTCGACTCCCATGCCAACTACAAACCCCTTATCGACCAACTCTACGTCCATCGCAACGGCGAGGTGCTGATGGTACCCAAAGTGGGCGACCAAATTATCGAACTTGGCGATGCCGAAGGCCTCGATAGCAAGTTTGCTGACCTCGTGGCGTTCTACCACAACGGTATGCCCCGTGCCGGATGGAACACCTACTCCAAGATAAGCCTCAAATTCAAAGGCCAGGTCGTCTGCACAAAAAGAGAATAAACAACCCAAGCAATCAAATAATCAAGCAATCAAACAATAAATATCGATATTATGGAAAATGAAATCATTGTAGGTCTCGACATTGGAACCACTAAAATCGCCTGTTTCGTGGGCATGCGTGTCGAGTCAGGGAAAGTGAAAATCTTGGGCTTTGGTAAAACCGACTCCAAAGGCGTGGAACATGGTGTGGTGAAGAGTATTACCGACACCTCTGAGTCCATCCGCCGTGCCGTTAAGGATGCTGCCGACCAGGCCGATGTCGACATCGACGAGGTGTGGGTGGGTATCGCCGGACAGCATATCCAGTCGCGTCCCAGCCACGGCAGCATTATGATTCCCGCCGACCACCGCCTCATCGAGCAGGAGGATGTCGACCGCATCGTCAACGAGCAGTACAACACCATGCTCCAGCCTGGCGAAGAGATTATCCATGTTTTCCCCCAGCAGTATATCGTCGACCGTGAACCTCTCAGCCGCGAAATCTCCCCCGTGGGAGTTGTTGGTAAGATGCTCGAAGCCGATTTCCACATGGTCACCGCCAATGTGCAGAACCTTCAGTACATCAAGTATGCTGTTCAGGATGCAGGCCTCCACATCAAAGGTGTCGTCCTCGAACCCATCGCCTCGGCCAAGGCCGTCCTCGACGACGCCGACCGTGACGCTGGCGTGGCTATGGTCGATATCGGTGGTGGCACCACCGACGTGGCTATCTTCTACGACGGCATCATTCGCCATACCGAAGTGCTGCCCCTCGCCGGCAACGCCATCACCAACGATATCCGCGAAGGCTGCAACATCCTCAAGAAACAGGCCGAAAGCCTCAAAATCAAGTTCGGCTCCTGCCTCGTCTCTGCCGTTTCCGAGAACGATGTTATCGCCATCCCCGGAATCCGCAGCCAGGCTCCGCGCGAAATCTATGTCAAGACCCTTGCCGGCATCATCAATGCCCGCACACGTATGATCCTTGAGCAGGTCGACTACTCCATCAAGGTCTCCAACTATCACAAAAAACTCATCGCCGGCATTGCCCTCACCGGTGGCGGTGCCCAGCTCAAGAATATCAAGGACCTCTGCGAACTCATTACCGCAACCGACACCCGCATCGGCATTCCCAACGAGCATCTCGACACCTCCAGCGTGGCTTTCGACGAACTGGCACACCCCATGTATGCCACCGGTATTGGCCTCGTCCTCTACGGTATCGAGCAGTCCGAGCTCGAGAACGAAGGATTTGAGGAAGACTTCTTCAAAGAGGAGACTTCCCTCAAACCCGCCGAGGAGACCAAACGCAGAGAAGGCTCGCATGTAGATATCTTCGAGAATATGAGCGACGCTCCTGTCGCTCCCGAACCCGAGCAAGACGAAGAAGAAACCAAGCCCAACAAAAAACAGCCCAAGAAACCCAAAGGCGAGAGTTTCGACGGCCGTCTGAAAGACTTCTTTGGCAAGGTCTTCGGCGAGACAGGTATCGACGACTAACACATTCAAGCACTCAAGCACTCAAACACTCAAGCACTCAAGCAATACCGTGTTGTGTATAACTTGTTGAAAACTAACTTGTAGAATACCCCTTTGTCTTGCGGATTATTAGTATTTTTATGCAGCCTATTTTATACGGCACTATTTAATTAAGAAATTCTTATTCAGTAAGATAGAAATATACAAGCACATGGAGGACAATACCAATTTCGTTAATCAGCCCGCTCAGCAGGCACCTTTCTTCGCTTTTGATTCCCCCAAGGGACAGTCGTCCTACATCAAAGTCATCGGTGTGGGAGGTGGTGGCGGCAATGCTGTCAACCACATGTTCCGTCAGGGTATTAAAGGTGTCGATTTTATCGTCTGTAATACCGACATGAAGGCCCTCAACGCCTCTCCTGTCCCCAATAAGATACCCCTCGGCAACCTCGGCCTCGGTGCCGGCAACAAGCCCGAACGCGCCAGCAAGGCCGCCGTCGACAAGGCTGCTGACATCAAGGATGCCCTGACCCACAACACCCAGATGCTCTTCATCACCGCCGGTATGGGTGGTGGCACCGGCACCGGCGCTGCTCCTGTCATCGCTGAGATTGCAAAGAGCATCGACCTCGACAACGACGAAAATAAGAAAATCCTCGTCGTGGCCATCGTCACTCGTCCCTTCTCCTTCGAAGGCAAGCGCCGCCGCGACCAGGCTGAGGCAGGCATCGAGGAACTCCGCAAGCATGTCGACTCCATCATCGTCATCAACAACGACAAACTCCGCTCCTATGGCGACCTCGACATCTCCGAAGCTTTCGGAATGGCCGACGACGTCCTCCTCACTGCCGCCAAGGGTATCGCCGAGATTATCACCGGCAGCGGAAGCGTCAATATCGACTTCCAGGATGTCAACACCGTCATGGAACACTCCGGCACAGCCCTTATGGGTGCGGGTTCCGGCAAGGGCGAGAAACGCGCCATCGAGGCCATTACAGCCGCTTCTACCTCCGCTCTCCTCGACGACTCCGACATCCGCGGAGCCAAGAATGTCCTCCTCTATTTCTCCTACTCCCCCGACCATAAAATTAAAATGGACGAAATCGGCGAAATCACCGACTTCATCCTCGACCGCACCGACGGCACCGCCGATGTCATCTGGGGTGCCGGTGTCGACGACAGCCTCGACGACGAACTCAAGGTGACCCTCATCGCCACAGGTTTCGAGCAGAAGAAAAACGAGTCCGTTCAGCGCCCGCAGCGTCATGAACTCGAAGGCCCCGACACCAAGCCTGTCGACCTGCAGCCCGTCGCAGACGATGAAATCAGAATCATCAACAAGCCCGAGACTGCCCGTGGCCCCATCAATATCATCCCCTTCGAGGACGACACCACGGCCAAGCCCGAGGTGAAGGTGCAGCAGCCTGTGAAAGAAGAGGTCGACCTCCTCGTCGAGGATATCCAGCTGGTCTCTCCCGAGCCCAAGGCCGAGCCTAAACCAGATTTTAAGCCCTCGTTCGATTTCCTCAACAAACCTATGGAGGATCCCGTCGCCGTGATGGCCGAGCCCGCTAAGCCCGAGCCCGTCAAAGTCGTCACCGACAATTCTTTCCATAGCGCCTTCGAGAACGAGAACGATGTCAAGACCGCGGCCGACCGTATCCGTCGTATCCACGACCTCCTTCGCAACAATCCTAATGGTCCCGACCTCGTGCAGCGCATGTCGGCTCTCGATTCCGTCGATGAGGAGCTCTATGAAGGCCGTCACTCCAGCAGCCGCGAGTCCGCTACCTATTCCATGCGCGCCGACGGCACCATGGTCAAAAACGCCTACTTCGGAGACCAGCCCGATTGATGCGTAACTCGAAAGTCATAATTGGGCTCCTCTGCGCCATCGGCGCTGCCGTCTGCTACGGCACCAACCCACTGGCCCGATTCCTATATGCCGAGGGGATGCAAGTCCCCTCGGTACTCTTTTACCGCTTCGGCCTCGCCTGGGTCATCGTGGCCATCGTCATGATGTTCCGCAAGGAGAGCCTCCGCGTCACCCGCCGCGAGTTCCTCACCCTCTCCGCCCTTGGCATCCTCTTCATCCTCTCCTCCACCACCCTCTACACCTCTTTCCAGCTCATGCCTTCCGGCATCGCTTCCACCATCCTCTTCACCTACCCCGTCATGACGGCTGCCATCATGACCCTCTTCTTCCGCGAACGCATCACCCTTGCCACCGTTCTTTCCATTCTCCTCTCCCTGGCCGGCGTGGCACTGCTTTCTTTCAAAGACGAAGGCGGCACCTTCAATCTCCTCGGCATTGTTCTGGTGCTCATCTCGGCACTCACCTACGCGCTCTATATCATTGTCGTCGACAAGAGCCCACTGCAGATGTCGTCGTTCAAAATCAATTTCTACGTCCTCTTCTACTGCGCCCTTGGCAATGTTGTCTTTGCACTCCTCAGCGGCCAGCCTCTCACATTGCCGCCCACTCCCACGGCCTGGCTGTGGGTCTCCTGGCTCGCCGTCGTCCCCGCCATCATGGCGCTGGTGATGATGGTCTATGCCGCCAAATACCTCGGCTCCACGCCTACCGCCATCCTCGGCGCCCTCGAGCCCACCACCGCCGTCCTCATCGGCGTCTTCGTCTTCGCCGAGCCCTTCTCCTCGCGCCTCCTCCTCGGCATCGTCCTCGTCCTTGCCGCCGTCACCCTTGTCGTCCTCGGCAAGGCCCGCAAGAAAAATAATGTTAGGTGATTAGCCCTCCTTCAGATGGTTTGGGTGACGATAAAAAGCGTGTGACCATAATGTGCCGGAGGCACATACTTTTTTTTGGTGGTTTCGATTTTTATTCGTACCTTTGCAAATTGAATCACACAAAACAGAAACAATGGAAAACACTGCATATAACACACTTCAAGCAAGAAGAGTCTCGACAAACACCTTGGTGAAAAAAGGCAAATCGACCGCCAATACAGAACGAAGGATGTCTGTGGAAGAATATTTCGGCAAAGTTTTAAAAAAACTCGACGAACACTATGCAGGTCTACAAGAAGGTAGAGATTGATCCTTCTGCCAACGAGGATATCGATGAATTATTCGAGTTCCTCATTGAAGTGATGTCATACGAAGGTGCCCGTCGGTATGTTATGGCCATGATTGACGAAGTAAATTCGTTAATTGCCTTTGCCGACTGTTATGCTGAAAGCCGCTCCCTTACCATTAAGCAGGTACATCCCCATGCACGTCGCATGCTTTCGCACAACAAGAAATGGGTCTATGTCTTTCACATCGAAGGTGACACCGTGGTGATAGACAGAATTCTGAAATCAAAAATGATAACAAGATAGTAGTGGTCATGTAATCTTATCTATCCTCTCTATTTTGCTGCCATTAAGAGACTAAAAAAGCCGCGCTTTTGCGCGGCTTTTATCATACAAGGGTAATTTTTCTGGCTACTCGCAGACCAAGCGCACAGACTGGCCGTAGTAGCGAAGGTGGTGGCCGTCGGGGTTCACTTCGTCCTCGTAGAAGTTGACGTACCAGGCGCTGTTGACGTTGTTGGCCGTAGACGACCAGTAGCCGCCGTAGCTGCCCACGACGGACATACCCGTACCGTAGCGGCGGCCCGCAGCCGGCAGGAACACCGCGCCGGCAGCCTCCATCTTCGCCCATGCAGTGGCATCATAGCTGTTGGTGCTCCAGCCGCTCATACCGGAGGTAAAGGAGCATCCAGTGGGCAGCGTCCAATGGTCGGGAAGAATCACGACACCATGCTGGCTACAGACGGTGGCACTACCGTACTTGCTGCTATAACCAGAACGGCTGTTGAAGAGGTATTGCCAATTGTCCGTGGACGGGGTGCTGTAGGCATTGGCCACATTGCCGCCGTTGCTGATGGCGTTGTCGCCCCAGTTGACTACATCGGATGAAGTACCACTTGAAGTTTCACAGTTTTCACCCGAGCCATAGTTGCCCGTCGTCTCCCAATAGAAGAGGTCGCATCCGGTAGAGCTCCAGCTACCAAGGGCATCGTACTGGTTGTCGTGGAAGCTCCAGGTGCCGGAGACGCGTTTCAGGTTGCCCTGCGAGAAATGTTTTGTGACTCCGCTGGCCATGGAGAAGGTGCCAAAGAGGGCGCCCGTCTGCAGTTGTGTGGTCTTGATGCCGAGGTGATACATATTGGCTGCCGAGAGGGTCTTGCCGGTGATTTCCTTCTCGTACTTGTTGGTGCCGTCGGTGGCATGGAAGGTGAGCCACTGGCTGCTGGCCACAGGCCACATGGCTACCCAGATGGTGCTCGCCGACGAAGGCGTGACATAGTAGGAATGGGCGCCGTCGCCGATGTAGAGCATGGTGATGCCGCTGGTCAGGTCGCTGGAACCGTCGATGTTCTTGATGGTGAACTCGCAGACGGCTAAGGGGTTGCTCAGCGCGGGGCTGGCGGGCAGGTTCTCGCCGTCCAGCGAGCCGCTGTAGTAGCCCAGGTCGAGGTTGGCGGCGAGGGTAGCCAAGGTGCCATCCTGGTTGGCGAGATTGCTGTAGTCCACATCGTCGGTGCCGGCCATAGCGGCGGGGTAGATGATGCGCAGCGTGCCATTGCTCTCGGGATTGGTCATAGTGACGCTGATGTTGGCGGTCTTGCCGCTGTTGGTGATGTCGTCGGCGGTGAGGGTCACCACGGTTTTCGACATCGTACTGCCGGTGTTCTTGTACACCACGGCAATCTGCTCGCCGGCGGCGAAGGTCTTCACGCCGGCATCGGTCAGCGCCTTGGCGGCCTCGCCGCCGTTGTCGAGAGTGAGGGTGGCGGTGGAGGTCACCACCTTGTCGTTGTTTGCAAGCTCCTCGTCTTTCGAGCAGCCAATCATCGCCGCCACCGCAATGGTGAGGGCGGCCAAACTGAAAAATTTCAATGTTTTTTTCATTCCTGATTCTTTAAACTTTAAACATTAAACTTTAAACGTTACACGTTGCCAATCCTACCAGTCTTCCGAAGGGTTGTTGATGTAATCGGTCACACCTCCTTTGCCACTGGCGGCAAATCCCTTTTCCGTCCTGAAGCTCACCGTGGTCAGCGCGGGGGCTTCGTACCCGGTCCTCTGCTCGAGGTCCTGTTTCATGTTTTCCTGTTTCATAATAATAAATGTTTTAAGGTTAAATAATAAAGGTTTTATTATAATACTTACATTATTGTTCTATAGGCCAGCAGTGCCGCTTCGGCGTCGGGCCGGCAGCCCAAGCGGTAGACAGGTACGGTGCTGATGACCTTGCCGACGAAGTCCATCAGCAGGTCCAGGCAGTGCTCCTCGCAGGCCAGCGACGGCGGGCAGGAGGGCAGCAGCGCCGCAACGCTCTCGGCGGTGTTCAGCCGCCGTATGCGGTTCTCAATCTGTTGCTCGAGGCGCACCAGCCCGGCGATGGGGTAACTCTCCGTGAGGAACCACGGCGTCTTGCCGCCCCACGGCGACCCATAGACGCGCACCCCGTCGGGGTGCACGGCCACAACGGGGCTGTCGTCGTTGAGCAGGGTGGTGCCCACGATGTGCTCTATCCACAGCCGTGTGTGGGTGCTCTTCCCCGTGCCGCTCTCGCCCAGACACATCACCGCCTTGCCGCCGCACACCGCCACCGACGAGTGTACCGGCAGCGCGCCCAGCCCCATGCCCATCATGGCATAGGCCGTCCACAGCGCGAAGCGCAGCGTCGGGACGGAGTGCAGCGGGCTGATGTCCACCCCCTCGCCCTCGCGGTAGCGCAGCAGGCCCTGGCTGCCGAAAGTGTAATAGTAGGTCCCCTCGGCGCTCACCCCGAAGCGGCACGGCACCTCGCCGTCGGCGATGGTGAAGGCGTGCAGCCACCGGCAGTCGGGCAGCTCGAACGCGGCGTCGAGCCGCACCTCCATGGCGCAGGGCTGCGGAGGGACGAGGAAGAGACGCATGCCGGGGATGGCGATGAGCCGCTGTAGGCTCTCGTCTCCGCTGAGGTGCATGCAATGGCCGCCGATGGATAGGGTGATGTGTCTCAACTATGAAAAAAGCTATTTATTAACCAACAATCAAACCGTTTCGCTTCATGTCGTCCACCCATGCCCGTGCGTCGCTGAGGGCTTGGGTGCCGGAGATGCTGTACTGGTCGGCGAGAATCTGTGCGGCCTCCTCCAGCTCGAAGTCGCGCCCCTGCAGGGCGTTGTAGAGCAGCAGGGCGCTGGCGTTGAGGGCCACAACCTTCGTCATGTCGGTGTCGCCGCCATCCGGCATCACCACAATGTTCTCGCCCGCCACCGTGCGGACTTTCATTTTCTCATGTATTCTCATGGCTGTTTCCTGTTTGTCAAATTTCATGCAAAAATAGAGTAAAAAACAGGAACAGCCATGCGACGTGACTTTATGCAAATACTTTTTGGACTTTATGCATAGTATTTTTCCTAAATCTCTAGTAATAAGTGTAATGTAAACAGTGTAATTGCCCTAGATGTGACTAAAAGCAAAGTCCTTGTGACCGAAAGCCAACCGCCTGTGGTGGGTTTTTCAGCGAAATTAGGGCAAAAGATGTGCGTGAATATCCTGGTGGAATTCTGTGGGAGTCATGCCGTATTTTGCCTTGAAGGCACGAGTGAAGGAGTCGGTTCTAGTATATCCGCTCGCGAAACAAACCTGTTTGACTGTGAGTTCGGGTTGTTCGTTGAAGAGTAGGACAGCATGTTCGAGACGGAGGTTGCGGATGAAGACGTCAAAGGACATGTTTTCTTCTTTGAAAGCCGCAGCGATAAGATTCTTGTTGTATCCAGTACGGTCGATAAGTTTTTGGCGGTCGAATTCAGGGTCGAGGAAGAGTTGCTCCTGCACGATAATGTTGCTGAGCTGCTGGAAGATATCGCTTTCGGAGGGCTTTTCAGGTGTGGGATTTGGCGTTTCCTGCTGGTGGGCTTCTAGCTGCTTCTTGTACTTCAAGGCCTCGTTGACTTCGTTGACGATGATGTGGTTGCGCCGCAGTTCCTCTCTCCATTTATACCTGAGGTACAGTATTATGGCTATCAGGATGAGGCATATTGCGGCTGTGAAGGCGATAATGATTTTGTTGAGATGAAGCTTATGTTTTTGCTGCTCGATTTCTTGCCGTTGCTTTTGTACATTAAACCGAGTGGCATAGAGGTGCGCTTTGCCTTTTAAAACTCTGTTGTTGAGTATGTTGTTGAGTGTTGCGAGGCGTTTTCGGTAGTTGTTTGCCTCGGCGTAGAGCCCCTGAGCCTCGGCGTTGTTGGCACGGACTAGAAGGATGGAGGCGTAGGTCTCGTTCAGCGTGTCTTTGCCAAGTTCGCGAGTCCATTCGTTAATAATTCTGAGAGCTCTGTTGTAGTCGCCCAGCAGGGCGTAGATGGAGGCCGACGACCTACGTCCGCCCAGTGTCTTGCTATACTTACTCTGCTCGAAAAGGTGCAGATAGGTGCGGGCTTGCGTGCGACGCCCTTCTTGGGCATAGATGTTGGCGATGTATAGATGGGCCTTTGCTCGGCAGAAGTCAATATAATTGAGTCGGTCCTTTGAATCGACAGGTTCGCGATAGGTGTCATCATGGTAGTCGTCGGGGTGCTGCTCATAGTCGGCCAACCTGTCGAGTATCGACTGTGATGCCTCGATAATCGATGATACTGGATTGTCTACGTGGCAGTTGCTTGCCGATACGTTTTCTAGCACGTTAATCTTGCGTCGCAAGGCGATGATGCTGGCGTCGAGCTCGTTAAACTTACGTATGTCCTTGAGGCAATGAATGACACTGTCGATTTTCGCCAAGCCTTCGTTGACCATTCCCAGGGAAGCCATGAGCGATCCCACCTCGGCTTCGTTGCGCAAAGCCTCGCAAACCCACCCTTGCTGATAGCATAGGTTCACCAATTGGATGGCGCCTGTTAGCGCACCCTCATAGTCATTGGACAACCGGCAGGCTTCGACCATTGTCTCAAGCACATTCTCAGTCATTTCGGCACTTGATGTGACGGTGTCGTTCGTCAGCAACTGCTCGCAGATAACAATGGCAATGTTCACTCTTTCTCTTTCTAGCGTTCTGATGTTGACTTTGGCACGCAGGAATTGTGCGTCGTAGTGTCTCAGTCGCCCTAGCACCTCGAGCGAGTCTATCTGAGCCAAGGCCTTTGTCGGTTCGGTGGCACCAAGTTTTAATATAGCGGTCGGGATGTCGCGAAGGCTATCGGTCTCTTCCGTTTGACCTTTCGGTTTAGTGTCTCCGCAGCCCACCGTGAGCACTGGTAACAGCGCAAGAAAAAGAAAAATAATGTTGGAAATCTTACCTTGATACGCTTGTAAAATATTGAGAGTCAATTGTTTACAGACTCTGGGGGGGGGTAATATATTGCTAATCAGCGGTTTGTGTAACATTTCGTGTGTCTGGTTATATATACCAATCAAAGTGCAAAATTACGTAAAAAAATTGGAACCACCAAATTTTTTTCGGAGGCTAGGAGGTGCCGCCTCGCTAAAATATCACCTCTGTCACTTGGTAATTTGTCACAAGGCTTGGCAATTTGTCATAGCGGGGATTAATACCACAAAGCACAATGTTCTAATTATATGATACTTGTAAAAAAAGTGTTGGCGTTTAGTCCAAAAAGTGTTGGTATAAAGTCACACCGCATTGCCATTTCATTTTTATACCGTAATTTTGCACCCCAAAAAAAATAATTTCGGGCATAAATAAGAATATGGGGTCAATCATTAAAAAGAAAAGTATGATGAATTTATGAAAAAAGTCCCGTCGCAAGAGTGTGCCGTTGCGATGGGACGGAAAAATGAGGGTGTGCCACAGGGAAAGTGTTCTCAAATTTGCAGTTCACGCACCTTCCCTGCTGACGAACACCCAAGGCGTAAAGAGGTCTTTACAAGGAAGATAACGTAGAAAAACTATCTTTATTGTGTAAAAGGGAGTGTTAGTTGCTACCCCTATTACGCAGCACAGGACAAAGTAACTATAATTATCTAATAAATTAAATTAGAAAACAAAATGAAAAAAGTTTTTTTATCAATTGCAGCATGTCTCTTAGTCGGGGCAAACTTTGTTTTTATCGGATGTGGAAAAGATAATGACAGCCCGACAGCAAACGCAGTCCATTCTGCAAAATCATCGCCTAAAAATGCAACAATTGTTGGCTTTTCAGAATCAGAAGACGGAGAAATCAATCTGCTTATCGACAAAGAAGGTTTCCTGAAGACTTTTGAGAATAGTCTCAACAAAAACGGTGGCGAGTATGTCGTCGAGGATTTGAAATTATGGAACGAGGAATATAAAGCTGGTGAATATACACCACTCATGAGTGTGTCGTTCTATGATTTAAAAGAAGAATGTGGAAATACCTTGTTCATCCTTTTGGATACCATCCATGACAATGGAGGCATCTGCTATGCTGTGAACGGAGACTCCCCTCACAGCAGATGTTCTGGCGGATGTAAAAAACCGTGCAGAGCAATCTTTGACAACAACAGAAAGTTTTTGATGTGCCAGCCTTGTCCCGATCCCATGCCAAACTTCTCGTTCAGCGAATGGCAAGAGAAGAAAGCCTGGTTAGCAATTCATAAATGTGTCTATGTGGGAGGTGTTGGAGGATCTCCAGAACCTTCCTTTAGAATGGCTATTAGTATTATTGGTAAGTAACCACACGGGTAAATGGACTAAACCTCGTCCATTTACCCTTAATTCTCTAAATTATGAAAAGAATTCTTTTGTTGTTATTTTTAATGTCAAATGCCTCATTTTCTCATTCTCAAAATCAGGCATCTGACTTTTGGCAAGGAACTGTGGCAAAAAAACTGGCAGGAGTGGATTTCCTTACCTTGCAATGTGATGTCACATTCTCGACCATCTTGGAAGGGGTTACTGTTGACAGCATTACCATTGACCCAATAATCATTTCCTCAACCCCACATTCCATCTATCAAAAGACAGGCTATTGTATTAGTTTGCTTACGGCAGACAGCATGTTTATGTACTATTTCCAAGATGGAAATTTTACATACGGAAGATATATTGACCCTCAAACAGAAATGGAAAAGAATACGATAGGCCGATTGTTGGGTGGTTGGTTCCGTGATTTGGACGGGATTATCCCATTCTATATCAATCCCAGGCAGAAAGAATTGTTTGATTTGCCATTTTCCGCTATTGAACAAGTCGACAGCAATCTCTTCCAATTGACTTTTTCTGTAACAAAACCTTGGACATGGACTGATGACTCCGGAATGGTTATTTCAAGTTCGGAAATGTTATATCTATGGGTAGACAAGCAGGAGATGTTGGTGACAAAAGCACGCCGGGTCTTGCATAATTCGACAACTTTCATGTCCTGGGACCAAGTGACGGACATTAACATCAGTCATATTTCTTTTGAGAAGCCGGATTTTGATGAAACTATCTTCCGGAAATACATCGCCTCAAAAAATGAATGTGATGTTTATAATATCAACCAAGGGCAGACAAACCCATCAGAAGCACTTATTTTTGTTGCGTCAGAAAATGTAGATAAACTATTGGACGATCCTCTTATTAATATATTTCATGATACAGTCACAATACGACAGTTGAATGGCTGGGTTCTAATCGACATCTGGCAGTTCGGATGTAAACCGTGCGCCAGATTTCATAAAAAACTTTCGGACGAGCAAGACTCTCTGGGGTATCGCATCCTTGAACACAAGGGAATCAATATCCTCTGTCTAAATCCATTAAGTTTGGTTACGGAAAGTTTTGTCAACTATTCAAAACGTTTTAGGATAACAGACATAGCATATTCAGCAAAAGCAGTACTGGGTAGCCTCAACTTGTACAGTTTTCCGTATTACCTTCTTATATCTCCAGACAAAAAGATTATTTATAAAAATAATTACCTTGAAAACGATTATCAAGATATCTTTAATGCAATAAATGAGTATGAAAAGCAATAGAAGTCGCAGAAATGCAATGTTAATGTTACTATTGATTGTGGCATCAACTCCCGTGATTGCACAATCAACCCACGGAGCATCTATTGTTTTCGCGAGCCAAACGTACGATTTTGACACAATATATCAAGGGGATGAATGCATTGCCATGTTCACATACAAGAATACGGGAGACCTCCCTTTGACACTATTTGAGGTAAAATCATCCTGCGGATGCACTATCCCTTCCTGGAGCAATCTACCTCTGGCTCCTGGAGATTCTCTCTCCATAAAAGTCAGATACGATTCCTCTACTCTTGGATCTTTCCGAAAAACAATCTTGGTTAAGAGTAATGCCATAAATAAGCAAAAAACAATCCTACGCATCAAAGGCATTGTTGTAAAAAAACAGAAATAGACGACGTATAACCCACTATCGGGGTGCCATGATATTGAGATGGTACTTCCGCCCCTAATCTTAAATCATATGCATCTCATCTAACGAAGCCCCACACAAGTTTGGTGTGCCGTTGTGTTGGGGCGTGAAAAAAGAGAGGGTGCCAAAGCAGGGAGAGTGTGATTGTATTTTGAAGCTCGCAACTCACTCTTCCCTGCCGTCCCGCACTCAAGGCATAGAGCAGTCGTTCCACGCTACTTTTAACCCGAGTTCGATTTTGAATGGTTGCCGGAGAATCCAGATAGGGAGAAGCAACAGCCATAGATGCCGCGGATGAAACCGCGGCATAATCCATACAGTACAAGACACTGACGTTTAGAACAATGAGAGCTGGTTGGTGGTCACCACCTCGAACTTTATCGCTGGCTTCTTCGGGAAGAACGAGTATGCAATCATCGCGGCCAAAGTGTTGGTCAGGAAGTTGGTGAAGCTGCGGTGCCTTGAGTGTTCAATTTGGCACATGGTCTTTAACTCGTCGTTGACGGTCTCGATTACGGAGCGCTTGCGCAGCAGTATCTTGTCTTTCAGCTCGACCAGGGTGTTTTTCATGTTGTTCTTGATGCCGGTGACCAGATGGATGCCGTCGACGAAGAGGATTTCCGTAAGTTGTTTGGATATGTACCCCTTGTCGGCATAGAGCTTTCCCTTGATTTTCTTCAGGAAGGCCTCGTCCTTCAGTGGGTCGCGGTCGTCGGTGTTTCCGGGGGTGATGACGAAGTTCAGTATCTCGCCTTTCTCGTTCAGCAGCAGGTGCAGTTTGAAGCCGTAGAACCATCCCATCGTGTTCTTGCCCACCTGCGCCAGCCCCTTGAAGACCTTGTGGTTGTGGATGCGCTTGTTCTTGCAGACACGCAAGGGGGTGGAATCCACGTAGGAGATGCCTGTGCATTCCCCAAGACAGAACATCTTCAGCATGACGGCCATCGAGAGAGCCTCCTTCTCCATCAGTTCCACGAAGCGGTTGTACGACACGGTCTGTGGGAACTCGCCTTGCATGTGCTTGCACACATAGTGGATATAGAAGTGCTTGAGGTTGCGGAATGCACCGTAGTGGAACAATACCATGATGGTGATTACTTCTCCGGATGACATCTTAGGCTTCCTTCTGGGCTCCCGTCTTGCTTTTCCGGACTCCTCTATGGCGTGGGCCTCTATGGATTTGTGGAATTCTTTGCAGAAATTGTCCGCAAAATAGAAAATTTCAGTAACTTTGTCTTTGGATAAATTCATGGGATTGTTCGTTTATTTGTTTGATTTACAATTGCAAAGATACGAAAATCCCTTGATATGACAAAATATTTTAACACTTATTAAGCGTTAAATTCAACATATTGAAAACACGATAATTTAAAATCGAACTCAGGTTTCGAATATAGCAAAAGTTTATTCGCATAATTCGATCAATTCGCCGACAGAAAAAAAGTGCCGACAAAAAAAAGGGTGCCGACAGAAGAAAGCCGTCAGCGGTTATTGAATCAGATGGCGTTTGTAGGTGTGTGCGGCCAGGAGAGAGGCGGAAGCGAAGCAGAGGAGCATGAGGAGGGCGGCAAGGGTGACGTCGGTGATGCCGATGCCGAAGGGCAGCCGCAACAGCACGGTGGCGGGAGCCGTGAAGGGCAGGTAGGTGAGCAAGGTGGCTAGGGTGCCGCCGGTGGCATTGATTATCAGTGGGATGAGCAGCAGGGTGAGGAGCAGCGGCGAGAGCAGGAGGAGCACCCATTGGAGGGCATCGGCGTCGCTGTCGAGACGTGCCGCCAAGGCGGCGAGGAGGGCGCCGTAGAGCAGATAGCCCAAGAGGAAGAAGAGGAAGAAAATCGAGGCCACAAGGGGAAGGTTGATGGCTGTGAGGCCTTGCACGGTCTCGTCGACGAGCTGCACGGGGCTATGGTACTGCGCGGAGGCTTCGACACCCTTGGTGGCGACGCTGAGCGCGGCTTCCTGTTGGGTGCGGGCCTGTGTGAAGAGGTCGGGGTTGGTGTGCTGGATAAGGCCTATGGCGGCGGCGGTGAGACAGGCCCAGAGGGCGAGCTGCGTGACGGCAGCCAGGGCGATGCCGATGAGTTTGCCGGTGAGGAGCTGCACGGCTTTCACCGACGAGGCCACCACTTCGGCCACGCGTGTGGCTTTTTCTTCCTGCACGCTGCGCATCACCTGGATGCCGAAGACCAGCAAGGCCAGCACCATCAGCACGGCGAGGACAGTGGCGGCGACGCTCTTCACGGTGGCGAAGCTCTCGCGGCCGCTGTCGGCATCGAGGGTGTGGATGCGGATGCCGGTGTTCTCCACAGATTGCCGCTCTGCGAGGTCGAGCTGGGAGTAGACATCGGCGAGGATGAAGCGCCGCAGGAGCAGCTGCAGCTGGCTGTTGGAGGCATTCATGACGGCCTGAGGCGGGGTGTTGCCGCGGTGGTAGAGGAAAGCGTCGCGCGGCACCGAGCCACTTTGCCGGGCGGGGATGTAAAGTATGGCGGCGACGCTGTCGGCTTGTGCCATGCGCTGTTGCGCGTGGCTTAGGTCGGGCTGCGGCTGGAAGACGACTTCGTCGGTGCTCTGCAGGTCGTGGAAGAGGCCGCTCTCGTCGACCACCAGCACGGTGGAACGGTCGGCGGCATGATGGGCGGCGATGACGGGAAGGGCATAGAGGACCGCCAGCAGCAGAGGCACCAACAGTGTCAGTACCCAGAAGGCGGGACGACGCAAGCGCATGCGGTATTCGCGGACGATGACGACAAGGATTTTTTTCATAGTTCTATCTTTTTGGAGCAGAGGTCGAAGGCGGCATCGAGGTTATGGGTGGAGAGAAGAATGGCGGTGCCGGCGGCGCTGAGGCGGCGTATCTCGTCGCGCAGCATAGTGGCGTTGTCGCGGTCGAAACCCGAAAAGGGCTCGTCGAGGATGAGCAGACGAGGGCGGTGGGTCACCGTGGCGATGAACTGCACCTTCTGCTGCATGCCCTTGCTGAGCCGGCTGACGGGGCGGTTCCACCAGTCGGCGGTTCCGAGACGAGTGAACCACTCGCGTGCCGCTGTCTCGGCGTCGCGGTGCGAGAGTCCTTTGAGTTGCGCCAGATAGACGACCTGCTCACCGGCGCGCATGTGGCGGTAAAGGCCGCGCTCCTCGGGGAGGTAGCCTATCTGTGCCAGGTCGTCCTGTGCGAGCGGGTGGCCGTCGAAGAGGATGCTGCCGCTATCGGGCGTGAGGATGCGGGTGACGAGGCGCAGGAGGGTGGTCTTGCCGGCTCCGTTGGCTCCGAGAATGCCCACCACTTCGCCAGCGGCGGCGGTGAAGCTGACACCGGAGAGCACCCGTTGGGTGCCGTAAGAGTGGGTGAGGTTTTTTACTTCGAGGAGCATAGATGATTATGGTTTTTTTTAGTTTTCTAGTTTATCTAGTCTAACTAGTCTTACTAGTTTTACTGGCAAATTTTAATAATAGTATCTCTCCGAGCAGGGCGGCGAGGGCGAGGAAGATGCACCAGTGCCAGAGGGGGGTGCCGTTGCGGCGGGCGCGGATTTCGCGGTCGAGGGGCTTGGAGGCATTGCGGACGACGCTGATACCCTCGATGCCGTCGACAGCCTCGGATACCTCGCTGGGGGTGAGGAAGCGCAGCTGCGACTCGCTGCGGTCGTAGTTGAAGGCCAAGTATTCGTCACCCAGCAGATAGTGGCCGGCAAGGGTGATTTCTCCGTGGGGTATCATGGCGCTGCGATTGCCCACGCGACGGAGGTCGGGGAGGATTGACTGATTGTTTGATTGTTTGATGGCTTGAGTAAGCGTGGGGGGCTGGGCCGAGGGGTCGTAGGTGTGCTGGAGGAAGATGGGGTCGGAGCCACCGAGGGTGTAGGCGGCCGGAGGCAACGGACGGCTGTAGAGGGCCATATTGTAGAGCGTGGGGACGAAGAGGGCCTGCGAGACGAAGTCGGTCCACTGTGCCGTGAGGGGGGTGGAGAAGAGGTAGAGACGACCGCTGCCATGGGGTATGGAGGCCAGCAGGAGGCTGCCGTCGGCCAGCGTGATGATGGGTTGGCAGAGGCTCTGTCCGGTGGACAGGAGGTAACGTCCCTGCACACTGGGCATCTCCATATCCTCCCGAGTGCTCTGATTGAAGACCTGACGGTAGAGGCTGCTCTGTAGGTCGACCTTTGTGGCGCGGACGGCGCGGGTGTTCCAGCTCTCGAGGCGAGGGGCATTCATCAGGGCGAGGAGGGCGTTGAGCTGCTCCACACCTTTTTCTGCGGGTGGCACCACGCAGAGGGTGCCGCCCTCTTCAACCCACGAGGCGAGGGCTTGTGCCTGTCCTGAGGGAAGGGCGGAGAGTTCATTCAAGAGAATGAAATTGAGAGTTGAGAGTTGAGAGTTGAGAGTCGAGAGTTGGTAGTGGACGGCAGAGTCGGAAGAGAAGAGTTTCTCCAAGTTCTCGTTGCTCGTACCCGTCAGCAGCATCTCGATGCGTTGTCCGGCAAGGAGGGAGAAGTGGTAGTTGTCGTCGAAGGTGACGGGATAGTCGGCTATCTCCACGCGGCCGTTGAGCCATCCGGCGCTGTCGATGGTGAAGCGCAGCGAGGCTTTGGCGGTGGTGCCAGCGGGGAGGTCGACGGTGGCAAGGGCTCGTTCGCGGTCGCCCACGAAGAGTTTCACGGGCAGCTTCTCCACATCGCGCGAGCCGTCGTTGCGCAGCGAGGCTTCGACGGTGACACTGCCGCCAACGAAATAGGCGGGGGCGTCGAGGGTGAGGGTGTCGATATAGAGGTTGTCGGTGGCGGTGCCTTCGAGGGGAACTAATGTAAAGGTGAGAGGTGAGAGGTGAGAGGTGAGAGGTGAGAGGGCGTCGAGGTCGGCGATGGTGGTTTGGAAGTCGCTGACGAGATAGGCGTGACGGTTGGTGGCACCTCCTTGTTGCAGGAAGTCGGCCTGCCGCTGTGCCACCTCGCCGAGACGACGGGTGGCGGGATTGATCTGTAAGGCTTCGACGGCATCGAGGAATTCCTCGCGGCTCAGCCAGCGGAACTCTTCGCCGGCAAGGGTGTTGGAGAGCAGCTGGAAGCGGTCGCCGGGGCGGTAGGCGGCGGCAATCTCGCGAGCTTTCTGCTTGGCGGTCTCCAGTTGGCTGCCGTCGCTGCCGTTATTCTCCATGCTGAACGAGTTGTCCACATAGACGCTCACGGCAGTGGTGCCCGACTGCAGCTGCTCGCTGCCAGGCAGCGTGGGCTGGGCGAAGGCCAGCACAAGGCCGACGATGGCCAGACAGCGCATCAGCAGCACCAACCATCGGCGCAGCTGTCGCACCTTGCGTTTCTCGCTTCGCACCTCACTCAGGCGGTCGACATTGCTGAAGTAGACCTTGCGGTAGCGGCGGAAGTTGAAGAGGTGCACCGCAATGGGAACGGCCAATGCCAAAAGACCCCAGAGGAAAGCCGGTTGAAGAAAGATCATTCCTACAATCATATTAACAGCAAAATTCTATTTAACATCAAAGTTCTATTTAACATCAAAGTTCTTTTTAACGGCGAATTTGTCTAATTTATCTAAGCTACGCAGTCTGAATTTGGGGCTAATTACTCGAATCATGACGCCATTTTTTGCTGGCAGGGATTCGCTCATATTCTAACGATGTTTTCCCAAAGTTAATCAAGATACCTAAATCCATTTTGCTGGCTTTCAGATAGGAGTATATCTGTGCATAATGTTCGTCAGCGAAGTCCGATGTTGCTTTTAGTTCCAAGATTATATTATCGTAGCAAATAAAATCGGCACGGAAGGTTTTGGATAGTTTGTTTCCTTTGTATTCAATAGTGAGTTCTTTTTCTCGTTCGAAGGGGATGTTCCTTTTGGATAGTTCAATGGCTAATGCTTCCTGGTAGACAGGTTCTACAAAACCGCAACCTAGCGTTCGGTGGACCTCCATAGCTGCCCCGATAATAGCAAAAGATTCATTTTTATGAAGAAGTGCTCCTTCCATTAGAGTAATTCGTTAAAAATTGTATTGCGTAGCTTAGTTTAATTAGTACAAATCGCCGTTTCAATTATTAGAGTAATTCGTTAAAAATTGTATTGCGTAGCTTAGTTTAATTAGTACAATTCGCCGTTTCAATAATGTTATTAGCCGTTATTGTATTTGCAGATGTCGGCCAGAAAGCATTCGCCGCATTTTGGCCGTCGGGCTTGGCATACGTAGCGGCCGTGGAGGATAAGCCAGTGGTGAGCTTTGGAGAGTTTCTCGGGCGGGATGTGTTTGGTGAGGGTACGCTCGGTCTCGAGGGGCGTCTTGGAGTGGCAGGTGAGGCCGATGCGGTTCGAGACGCGGAAGACATGGGTGTCTACCGGCATGGCGGGCTGTTCGAAGGCCACGACAGCCATCACGTTGGCGGTCTTGCGCCCCACACCTGGTAGGCGCTGCAGGTCGTCGATATTGTCGGGCACCTCGCCGCCGTAGTCGTTCACCAGCATGCGGGCCATGGCCGCCAGATGCTGGCTCTTGCTGTTGGGGTAGGAGACAGAGCGTATGTAGTGGAAGAGGTCGTCGGGAGAGGCTTGCGCCATCGCGGCGGCATCGGGGTAGGCCTCGAAGAGGGCAGGGGTGACCATGTTGACACGCTTGTCGGTACACTGTGCCGAGAGCATCACTGCCACCAGCAGCTGGAACGGTGAACCGTAGTGCAGCTCCGTCTCCGCCACCGGCATCGCCTCCTCGAAACGGCTGATGACCTGATTATATCTCTCTTGAATCTTCATTTTGCTTATCTTTTGTCCCCTCACTCCCTTTCACTCCTTAGTTCCAGAGCTACCAGCACCGGGTAGTGGTCCGAGATGTCGCTCTTGATGCGATGGTAGCTGAGGGTGGTGAACTCGGGGCTGTGGAACACCATGTCGATGCGGAACTGGGGAAGCCAGTTGTGGCCCAAGGGTAGCAGTTTTCCGCTGCCGCCGTTGAAGGTGGTGCAGAATCCGGAGCCCTCGTCGCAGTAGGTGTCGTCGAGATAGTCGGTAATCTGTCCGTAGAGCCACGAGCCGGGGATGTCGTTCATGTCGCCCGCCAGCAGCATCGGCACACTGCTGCCCGTCACCAAGGGGCGCAGCAGTTCTTTCCACTCTTTCTCGTGACAGAGCACTGTCTCTTTGGCTTTGCTCAGAGTGCGGCGTGTGGTGGAGTCGAGTTTGCCGTGGCGCATGTCGTCGATGTCGCTGCGGTTGTCGAGGGTGAACTGGTAGCTGTCCATGTGGACGCAGCAGACGCGGAACTTGCGCTTGCCCTTCTGCAACTCCACGAGGACTTTCTGTTGGTCGATATGCTTCACGTAGGTGATGGGCAGCTTCGAGAAGACCACCGTGCCGGAGGGGTTGTCGCTGCCGCCGTGGGCACCGTAGCGGTGAAGATAGCCGCGGGCCGTAAGGCTGTCGGTGACATTGCGGTCGGGTACTGCGGAGTATTCCTGGAGGCAGAGGATATCGGGGTGGTTGTTTTCGTCCAGCAGTTGGAGGAAGGCATCGGCATGTTCGGCAGAGGCGGCCGCCTCAAATTCCCTGCCCCCGAAATTGTGGAGGTTGTAGCTCAGGAGGGTCACCATGTGGGGATGCTCGTCGGCGGGAGGCACTTCCGAGGTGCCGCCAATCTGGAAGAAAAGGCCGATGTAAGAGAAGCGGAGAAGGATGGTGCCAGCGGAGATGAGGAATTCCCAGCGCCCCATGCAGAGCCACACTATCAGTAGCACTAAGTTGAGTACCAGCATCGGCAGGAAGCCGTAGGTCAGCACCGACGGCAGAATATTCGAAGAAGGAGCGATAAGTTCCGCTAACGTCGTCGCTACCAGCCCCAGCGCGGCAAGAATATTGAATACTAATAATATAATGCGAAATACTTTCATTTTTCGAACTGCAAAGGTAATCAAAAAAATTCAATTATCAACCTTACTTTACACTTTAACCCTCAAACTTTAAACTTTTTTAGTATTTTTGCAGTCCGGTATGAAACGTTTTGCACTCATAGGACGTCGTCTTGGGCACTCGTACTCACAACGTTGGTTCGAGGAACTCTTCGCCCGTGAAGGGCTGTGCGGCCATAGCTACAGCCTCGTCGAGATGCCTACGCTCGAAGGGCTGTGCGACTGGGTTCGGCGCGACCATATCGACGGATTCAATGTCACCGTGCCCTACAAGCAGGAGATCATCCCGCTGCTCGACGCCTTGGACGAGAGCGCCGCCGCTGTCGGTGCCGTCAACTGCGTCACCGTAGAACGTCAAGCAACCAGCCAATCAGGCAATCAGGCAATTAGACTGATAGGCCATAACACCGATGCTCCCGCCTTCCAAGAGACCCTTCAAGTATTTATTCAATCAAACAATCAAGCAATCAGGCAATCGTTCATCCTCGGTACCGGTGGTGCCGCCCGTGCGGTAGCCTACGCCTTGGGAGCACTGGGAATTGAATATACGTTCGTCAGCCGTCACCCCGACCAGCACGAGCACGCCATCAGCTACGAAGAATTGGTGTCTTTCACCCCTCACCTCTCACCTCTCACCTTGATTGTCAACGCCACCCCCGTCGGCATGTACCCCGCCGTCGATGCCACCCCGCTTGATCTTTCACCTTTCACTCAAGCACTCAAGCACTCAGACAATCAGGCAATCCTTATCTACGACCTCATCTACAACCCTTCTCCCACGCGCCTCCTGCGCGAAGCTGCCGCCCTCGGTGCCAAAGCAAAGGACGGCCTCGAGATGCTCCACCGCCAGGCAGAACTCAGTTGGGAATGGTTTCGGCAAGCAGAGTAAAGTCGAAAACACACTCATTTTTTTTTGCTATTGCTATTTGATGCCCTTGGAAAAGACCACGAGAAGGGGATTGTTGACGGTCCCCTGCTGACTGCCGTTACAGAAGGAGAAGACGGTATCGGAACGGAAATTGAGTGGAATGGCAAAATTTATTTTTGACATTCTCGGAAGTTGTGAAAGTCGAGCGACCTTGACGAGCCTTTGAGGAGGACCTGCCGTGTACGACAACTATTTAAATGAATATATACCGCAGGATGAAGAGCACGGCCAGCACCCACATGGTGGGGGTGATGTTCTTGAAACGTCCGCAGCAGGCGTTGAGGAGCACGTAGCTGATGAGGCCTATGAGGATGCCGTCGCTGATGCTGAAGCAGAAGGGCATCACCGCCATCGTGATGAAGGCCGGCAGGGCCTCGACGGGGTCTTCCCAGTTGATTTTCGCGATGGGCGACATCATCATCATGCCCACCACGATGAGTGCGGGGGCTGTGGCTGCCGCGGGTATGGCGAGGAATAGGGGGGCGAAGAGGAGCGCAATGGCGAAGAAGGCGGCGGTGGAGAAGGCGGTGAGGCCTGTGCGGCCGCCGTCGGCCACGCCGGCGGCGCTCTCCACGAAAGTGGTCGTGGTGCTGGTACCGAGGGCGGCGCCACAGAGGGTGCCTATCGAGTCGGCCATGAAGCATTCGTTGATGCCGTCGATATTACCCTCCTTGTCGATATATCCGGCTTTCTCGCTCACGCCGATGATGGTGCCCATGGTGTTGAAGATGTCGAGGAAGAGGAAGGTGAAGAGCACCACGAGGATGTCAAGGATGCCCTTGGTGCTGGTGAGCTCGCTCCAGGTGAACTGGAAGGCGATATCTTTGATGCTTGGCGGTATCGAGATGATGTCGCTGAGCGTGGTAAGGGCCACGCGGCTCACGGTGCCGTCGTCGCCCACTACATTGTAAATGGGGATGAATCCCAGCGCCGTCGTGGCAAGGATGCCCCAGAGGATGCCGCCGCGGACGCCTTTCATCACCAAGGCTCCCGTAATGATAAGACCTAAGATGCCCAGCAGGGCGGTGCCGTTGAAGGAGTCGTCGGGCAGTTTGAAGCCGAGGGCCACAAAAGAAGGACCATGGCCGACGATGCCGGCGTTCTGGAACCCGAGGAAAGCAATGAACAATCCGATGCCCGCACCCACGGCATATTTCAGCGACAGGGGCAGCGCGTCGACAATCCACTTGCGCACGTTGGTGAGTGTGAGGATGATAAAGACGATGCCCTCCAGGAATACCGCCGTCAGCGCAAACTGCCAGGAGTGGCCCATGGCGATGCAGACGGTGTAGACGAAGAACGTGTTGACCCCCATGCCGGGAGCGAGGGCGAAGGGCTTCTTGGCGATGAAGGCCATCGCCAGCGTGCCGAGAATGGCAGCGAGGGCGGTGGCCGTGAAGACGGCGCCGTTGGCCTTCGACATCTCGCCGCCCAGCGCATCGAAGACATTGGGGTTCACGGCCAGGATATAGGCCATCGTGAGGAAGGTGGTCAGGCCGGCGAGAATCTCCGTCCTGACGCTGTGCTTATCGGGGTCAAACCCCAGCCATTTCAGAAACATCATGATTGTTTGATTATTTCACAATAAACTTTGTCGTTTTAAAGTGGTTGTCTGCCTTGGTCTGCAATAGGTAGACACCCTTCCCCAATTTCGCGACTGAGATGGTGCCGTTGGTGGTGCCGGCAGCCATCTTGTGGCCGCGAATATCGAAGATAGCATAGTCCACCGCTCCGCAGGGGAGGCCCTTAAGGTATAGGATGTCGGTTGTGGGGTTGGGGTAGACGTCGAGTGGCTGTTGGCGGTCTGGCCCTACAATGGCCAGGGTATCTGTCGTGGGGATGATGTTTACGATGAGGCCCTCAATCTTCGTCCATCCGTAGGAGAATCCATGGGGATCGGGAATATTGTACCAGTTGTTGTGACTGCCGCCCCAGCCGAAGTTGACGTGGAACTTGCCGTCACTCTCGCGATAGCCGTCAACGACGATATTGTGTCCGGACATCCCGTCGGCACTTTCGACGGCCAGATGGGCTGGGTATCCAGCTTGTATGTTGGATATCAGGATGGCGTACGTCGTTGAGTCGGGCACCCGGACCAGCTGGCAATTGGTGAAGCCGAAGCGCCGGTAGGCGTTAAAGGCCTGGTCCACGTTGAAGGTGCCGGAGCCATAAGAGTCCGAGGCGGAATAGACCTGCTGGCAGGCCACGCCGCAGGCGAAGACGATGGCGGCTTTCAATGAGTCGGATAGCGTTTCGCCCCGCTGGAAATAGGCGTCGGCGGAGTCCAGCATCGCGTTCAACTGAGGGAACGACGGAAAGAGATAGGTGTTCCAGTCGTCGTCGATATGGAATTGCCGCCCGCCGTAATTGCCCGTGTAATAGTCGTCGCTGTCGTTGAAGCGTGTGCCTTGTGTCGTGCGCAGATGATTAAGTATCTGTCCCATGGCTATGGCTGGACATCCAGCGTAGCTGTGCTTGTAGTTCTCCAGAGGGTCTGCAGGACATAGCATGTTGTAGGGATGCCCCTGTGTCCAACGTGTGGTGAGTAACGGCTGTTGTGCCCATCCGGTCACGGCGCACAACAAAAACAGTAAGGTGGTAAATAGTTTGCCCATGATTTACTTTAATGTTATCTTTTATGCATTGTTTATTTGATTACATGCAGCCACATAATCCCCAGCATAGATTTATATTAATCAATGTCTTCTTTCTAGATGTCGTATGGATAAAAGTTTTTTCTGGTTGCTTTTCTGGTTACTTTGTCCTGTAGGGGCTCTCCTTGGTGTGACTTTAATGTCTTATTTTATGTTATCAATATATTATATTTTTCAATTTGCAAAGATACGCAATCTTTTTGAAACGGCAAAAATATAATAGTAAAGAGTCCACCGACACATCGTCGAAGGATCACCGAGAGGTCATCGAAGGTTCCCCGAAGGGAAGAATAAGGCGGGAATAAAAAAGACGTAAAAAAAGGGTGTCCGATGTGGACACCCTTTTGAATGTGTAAATGCGTTAATGTGTTAATGTGTGAGTGAATGTCGCTGCAAATACTGACGCATTCAGGCATTAACGCAAATGAGCATTCTACTACTCTTCCTCGCTGGCGGCTTCCTCGTAGGCTTTGAGGAGGGCCTGCTGGACGTCGGCGGGGACGAGCTCGTAGCTGCTGAAGGTCATGGTGAAGGTACCGCGGCCGCTGGTGAGGGAGCTCAGGGCGGTGCAGTAGCGGTTCATC
>JAEEGH010000834.1_pt1 | contig 95469 bp, 79 predicted proteins | sample 9134181 | NCBI WGS metagenome assembly JAEEGH01 (sample SAMN16246544, study PRJNA631951) | gut metagenome | biome: gut microbiome; feature: rumen; material: DP-attached | host: Bos | place: Iran: Karaj | collected 2018-10 | reverse complement strand
GGGCAGCCAAGGGCAGGACAGCACCGTCACCTATTTCGTCTACGTCAAGGCCGACAGCGACACCGCCATATTCGATACCATTGTCGAAAACCAGCTCCCGTGGGCTTTCCTCGACAGCCTCTTCTCCGACACCGTCAGCAACATGCCCTTCCACTTCGTCAACGAGGCAGGCTGCGACAGCATCGTTTACTACAACCTCCATATCTTCTGGAACGGTGACCATTGCGATAGTTCGCTCCAGTTTCCCAACATCGTCACACCCAACGGCGACGGAAATAACGACCGCTTTGTCATCGGCGGATTGGTAGAGAACCAGTGCTTCCCCTATAACTCGCTTGTCATAGTGGACCGGACAGGGAGGATGGTGTTTCATGCCGAGAACATCTATCGTGAGGACCAGTTTTGGGATCCTGCCGCATCCCGAGCCCCGGCTGGAACCTATTTCTACCGTTTTGTCGGGCGTGGAGTTAATCACGCAATCCAGCATCAAGGATGTATAGAACTATTGAAATGAAAAGTGGATAATAATGAGTTATCATGGAATAACCATAAATTAATTTTAAAAGTAATACTATGGATTTTCATTGCTCTGCAATGATATATTAGAAGTTGCCTAAAATGAAAACACTTGTCAATATTTTCGACCCCGACGAACCTTTGGCTGCTTATCTCTTCTTGAAGCAATATTATGAGGAGGGGGATCGACTGCTTTTTATTGCTACGCGCGAAAACCGTCAGCTCCTCGGACGTTATGCTGCCCTTTTCAATCTGCCCGACGAACAGATAGAGTTTATTTCCTTTAAACGCGATGAGGACAGCTATATCTATGAACGCATTAGCCGGAAACTGCAATCGCACCTGTCGCCACAGACAGTATACTGGGTTAATCTGGCTGGTGGTACCCGTTATTTGGCATTGGCTGTCCAGCATGTCTTCTCGCAGTTTGATGCACGGCTTTTCTATGTACAGTCACGCGAGAATCTGATAGTCCGCTCTCCGTTTGACGACAGGGCAGACTTAAGTCGCGACGCTGTGGATACGATACGCTATCGCATGACCATGGCGGAATATTTCAGGCTTCATGGACTGAGCCACGACCTGAACAAGGGGTCGCACCAGCCTACGCACAGCGAGAAGGATACGATACGGGTGTTCGACTGTTTCAAGGCGAGACGGTTGCCATACCGTGCCTTCGAGGCGTTGGAGTTGCTGCGGTTGCATTACCGTGGTACACGGCGTGCACAGTCTATCCGCGACATCACGTTTGGCAAGGGCAGGCCTTTCACGGACGAAGAGACTGCAGCCAAGCGCCCACCGGTGCGCAAGGCTGTTCCGGGGCTGCCGGTGTTGCTCAACGCCCTCGGTTTTGTGCCACAGGAACCCGACATGTTGCAGCCGAGTGAGATTGATTTCTTGACGGGAGGATGGTTTGAGGAGTATGTGTATTATACCCTGCTCCGTCTGGTGTCGCCCCAGCAGATAGCTATAGGTGTGCGTATTGCCCGTCCGGGTATGCAGCACAACAACGAACTTGATGTGGTTTTTATCAAGGCCAACACCTTGTTTGTTGTCGAATGCAAGACCGGTGTGGCCTCCGACCATATGTTTAACGAGATTGTCTACAAGGCCAGTGCCTTGAAAGAGTCGTTCCTTGGACCTTCGTGCCATTCTTATATCTTTACCCTGAAACAGGATTATGACCATAAGTTGCACGACGTGGCTGCGATGATGGGGATTACGCTCTGCCCCAAAGGCACGTTGGTAAGCCCTGAGTTGATGGGCAAGGTGGCGGAGCAGATGCACCGCATCAGCAACGAGATGGACTGACAACCTTCAGCTTATCCAGCCGGTGACTTTGCTGCCGGCATATCGCTGCTCCATCTCTACAAACCAGTCATGTGCCATGCTGTTCGCCAACAGCGGTACCAGACGGGGGTCTTCGTTCGCCCGCTCCCGGCAGCGGCCGATGAGGTAGTGGAAGCGCGACAGATTGCGGTGGTAGTAGTTGATTTCGGGGCCAAAGACAATTTCGTCCCAGTCAATCAGTTGTATGGCGGCCTGCATCAGCTCGAGCATACTCTCCACATGTAGCCCCACATCCCAGAGCCTGTCGCTGTACTCCTCCCTCAGCATGCTCTCGCCGCGCATCACCGCCGGCCTGTCCGTCTCCCATTCATAGCCCTCCTTCACCCGACGGCGATACTGTTGTTGCTGCCTGACGAAATCCTCTCTCAGCTCCTTCGTTTGTTCCTGTCGCAAATGGGTCTGTTTGCCGTTGCTCCATGCCATCAACGTACCATTGCTTTTGATTCTTTTTCTTCTCATAGTTTTATTGATTTTGAAATGAATAGAACAATGCTTCCGGATGCCCTTATGTCAAATCACTCTCCGCTGCAAGGGCAATAGATTCCCCCTCAACGGATGCTTTCGGCATCCTGAATTGCAAGGTTTGTCAATCAAAAACTATGATTATAAACAGATTAACGCATGGCAGGTGTTTCCATTAAGTGTTACAAAGATACGAATAATTTCACACTGCGCAACTTTTTTTGTCATTCCCAGTACACAGATCCCGCCCGCTTCGTTGTCCCTGAGTTCTGACCAACACCCTCCAATATGGCATCATTATTCCATTGTTACCCGTTAAGGTGACGGATAATGAACGGCAAAGGTTACTAATACATACCAGTATTGAATGGTTCTGCTTGGGGTACAGGGAGCGGGAAAAGGAGAGAAGGGAAGTCCAGTCAACGCCCTATTCGTCTGCCTCCTTCGTCTTCCGAATGTTTTCCAATAGTTCTTCTGCATCCTTCACGTCACCATCGAATCTGGCATGGCTCTTCTCCGCCATGATGCGGTACTTCTCCAGACTCTCCAGTGCCATGGCCTCTGCAGCGGGGTATTCTTTTCTGTCAAGGTACAGCAAAGCCATATTAAAGAGCGTCTGGGCAACATCGGGTAGGTATGCATCGGGGTTCTTGTCTGCCAGTTGGCGGCGGATGGTCAAGGCCTCGTTGTATTCCTCTTCGGCTTTGTCTAATTGGTTGGTGTCGCTGTGGAGGTTGGCCAAGTTGTTCAGCGTCGTGGCTACGTATGGCAGGTAGGCATCGGGGTTCTTATCTGCCAGTTGGCGGTAAGTGGTCAAGGCCTCGTTGTATTCCTCTTCGGCTTTGTCTAATTGGTTGGTGTTTTTGTGGAGGTTGGCCAAGTTGTTCAGTGTCATAGCCACATTGGGCAGGTAGGCATCGGGGTGCTTGTCTGCCAGTTGGCGGCGGATGGTCAAGGCCTCATTAAGTTTCTTTATAGCATTGTCAAGATGGTTGGTCTTCCAGTAAGTACCAGCCAAATTGTTTAGCACCATGGCGATGTCGTCTTTGTATGTGTCGTTTTTTACTTCTTCCAGTTGGCGGAATAGCACCAATGCATGTTGGTAGTAGCGCTCCGCTTCAGAGAAATGGTTGATACCATATAATGCATTGCCTATACGGTTCAAGGAGAAGGCAACTGTGTAAGGGCGGGTTTTCTTTAGTTTGGAAAAGGGGGTGTCTTTTTGTTCAGACCAGGCTTGGAGTGCGCCATTGTAAATCTGTAGGGCGAAGTCCATGCTATAGACTTGCTTTATCTCCTTGGGATGTTGCAGGAAGCGATAGGCCATGAAGTACTCATAAAAAGACTTGTGCGAGAAGTGGAATGCATTGCCAGTGCGGGTGAGTAATGAGTGGTGCAGGAAGATGTTTTCATCGATTTTTATTTGAGGTTGCTTGACGCCGGTTTCATGTGAAATGGAAATGCCTTGGCTTGAAAGAAAACTATTATAATCATTAGGGTTTATTCTTTTGCAGATTGTGATTAGCTCTTCAGATGTGATTTCGGGTTCCAAATACTTTAATGTCCTATTTTGGTAGATGAACAGGGCTATTTCTGAGGTGATGTTCCACCATATTTGAGTTTGCTCTTCAAGATTGTTGTGAGGAGTTTTCTTTATCTCGCGTTTGATATGTTCATAGACGACATTGTCGTAGAAGTCAAAGGTGGTATTGATATCTCGACGGCTTTCGACAATATCCTTTATATATGTAAGCACTAATGGCCGGATGGAGATTAAAATATTATTGTTGACGATTTTTTTTGCCTTTTCCCGTTTTTCGCTTTCGGTAGGAGATGGGAATACGAGGTTTAAGAATTCATTTACTTGAGTCTCGTCAAAGTCGGATAGTTCCAATCTTGTGTAGAGGGTGGTGGTATCGCCTCTGCTAGCTTGTACTTGATTGGATTCTGAGTCTTCGTCGGGGAAGAACTGAGGGCGGCAAGTGATGATGACAAAGGCAAAGTCTTGGCAGATTTTGTTTATCTTATTGTCAAATTCAGTCCGTTTGTTGGGATTCTGTGCCATAGGATTCTCATCCATAGCATCAAGTAATAATATGCAATTTGTTTTGTTAGAAATGCGTTCTATTTCCTCAAATACGCTACTGTGTTTTAGAGAAAGGATCCTGATTGCATAGTCTTGTTCAGTATGGCAGTTAATGTAATCGGCGTAAAGGTGAACCAATGCGGCGGTCTTGCCTGTTCCGGTGTCACCGAGTAAGAGGTATAGTTTGTCCTCTTTAGTTGCGTTGATGAAGACATCTTTGAGGAAATAGTCACCTAGTAGCTGTTTGTTTTCTTTGCCTTTTTTAGGTTTGACAAAAGTGAAATAGGGCTGGATGTAGTTCTCGTTGGGATAGTGCCTTTCGAAATCTGGGGGTATGCTTCTTAGCTGAAGTTTGCGCCACTCTTGTTTTTGGGATTCAATGTCTTTAGTGTGTTCCTTTAGCTTTTTTTTATGTTTATTTCGGCTGATAATTTGCTGGATTATTAGTAAAATAATGCCTGCAATTACAGCTGCAATTATTGCAACTAGCAAGCCATTCAGGTTTTCTGACAGCCAGTTGTAAAGATTTGTAAGAGTTTGTTTCATGGGAGTGGTGATATTATGATGGTGTATTTTAATATTTTATGTTGTGTCGAGGAATGTAGTTGTATCTATTATCTTGCCCACAAATATACAACTTTTTTTTAATTTGTTGGGGTGGTGGTTAGGGCTTTTTTGTTTTGGATATGGGATGGATTGTTGGATGAGGAAGAAATTGTGGGGAGGCACAATATTATTGGGGTGGGAGCGTTATTTAAGGGATGAAAATAATGTCGCATATCATGGTGTCGCTGGCGGTGTTCCTGTTGCTGGTCTTTGGGGCCGGGGGCATGGGGTGCCAGCGTTGCTCCTGCTCGGGGAGGGTGAGTATCCTTCTGCTGGACCATGGCTGTTGCAGCAGGGGCAGCGATTGCATGGATGTGAAGGTGTCGCCAGTGTCGGCGGCAGAGAATGACTGTGCCAATGTATTAGTGTGTAGATGTGGCGGCGAACCGTGGCAGGTAATCGAGATTGGCGAACAGCTTTTGGTATCTTACTGGCGAACCATTGCTGTCGCCTCAGGGTGGCAGTGCCGTGGCATCAATAGTCCGCCAGGATGGTTGGCAGACAACTGTGCGGTGTTGAGGGTTTGACGATTTCATTAATGTGTTAACGTGTGAATGCGTTAACATGGGAATGTGTTAACGTGTGAATGTGTTAACGTGTGAATGTGTTAATGCGTTAGTGAATGTGGGAATGCACTTTAAGAATACGAGAATGCGCTTTTAATAATGTGTTAATGCATTAAAAAGAATGTGGAAATGTGTTAAGTGAAAAAAGGGTTGAAACCGGGAAATACCCTCTGCCGTCGCTATTTAAATGTGTGTTTTGAAAGGGACCAAGTCCGCTCATTGTCCAGTTGTTAACAACTGGACAGCGAACGGACAGCGAACGGACCTGTTATGGTGAAAGGCAAACGAAAAGCGAGGCCAGTCAAGGTCTCGCTTTTTTTTTTGGTCTTTATCCGACTACCCTACACGAGTTTTCGCAATGCTGCGACGAAGTTGTGTATGTCCTCTTCGGTTGTGTCGAACGAGCACATCCAGCGCACCACGTTCTCTGCTTCATCCCAGTCGTAGAAGAAGTACTCTTGCTGCAGGGCGGTCCACACTTCGCGCGGCAGTTGGGCAAAGACGCTGTTGACCTGCACAGGGTACATAACCTTAACCTGCGGAACATCCTGCAACTCTCTGTATAACAGCTGCGCCATACGGTTGCTGTGCTCGGCATTGCTACGCCACAAAGGAACCAGCTCTCCATTTTCCGTTCTCCGTTCTCCGTTTAAATAGGCCTCAAACTGCACTGCCATAAAACGCATCTTCGAGCAGAGCTGCGCCATCTGTTTGCGGCGGTATTTCAGTTCTACGTCAAGCTTGGGGTTCAGTATTACAGCCGATTCACCCATAAGCAGGCCGTTCTTGGTGCCGCCGAACGACAGACAGTCGACACCACAGTCGGTGGTCATCTGGCGGAACGTGCAACCCAATGCCACGGCTGCATTGGCCAGGCGCGCGCCGTCGACGTGCAAGTACATATCGTAGCTGTGGGCCAGGTCTGCCAAAGCTTTGAGTTCGTCGATTGTATAGAGCGTACCCAGCTCGGTAGGCTGCGAAATAGAGATGGCCCGGGGTTGGCTGTGATGCTCGAAGCCGAAGCCGTGCAGCTGGTTTTTGACCAGCTCGGGCGTCAGCTTGCCGTCGGGCGTGGACACCGTAAGCAGGCGGCAGCCAACGATGCGCTGCGGCGCTCCGCATTCATCGACGTTGATATGCGCTGTCTCGGCACACACCACGGCATTGTGCGAACGGCACATCGCGTCGATATTCAACACATTGGCTCCGGTGCCGTTAAAGACAAGGTAGACCGAGGCCTGCTCGCCAAAGGTCTGTTTGAACAACTCCCCTACCCTTGCGCAATACTCGTCGTCGCCGTAAGCCAGCGCGTGGTCCACATTTGCCTCGGCTATAGCCTTCAGCACCTCGGGGCTTGCACCCGAATGATTGTCACTGCCAAATCCTCGTTTCATATTATTATCAACTTTTACTTGTATTAAGAACAACTATTGGATTGATTGCAGGCTGGAAGCCTGAGTTCCAGTTCCTTGCAGGCTGGAAGCCCACGCTCCAGATCTTTGCAGGCTGGAAGCCTGCGCTCCGGCTACTTGTCCATCGAGAAAATAAACTCCTCGTTGTCTTTGGTGTTGGCCATAAAGCGCTTCAGCATCTCCATTGCCTCTACAGGGTTGAGGTCGGTCAGCTGGTTGCGCAGCACCTGCATACGCGACAGGATGTCTTGCGGCACCAAAAGGTCGTCACGACGCGTCGAGGATGCAACGATGTCGACGGCAGGCCACATACGCTTGTTGGCCAGCTTGCGGTCAAGCTGCAACTCCATATTGCCGGTACCCTTGAACTCCTCAAAGATAACGTCGTCCATCTTCGAACCGGTCTCCGTCAGTGCAGTGGCTATGATGGTCAGCGAACCTCCGTTCTCAATCTTGCGTGCCGCACCGAAGAAGCGCTTGGGTTTCTGCAATGCGTTGGCCTCGACACCTCCCGACAGCACCTTGCCCGATGCCGGCTGCACGGTGTTGTAGGCGCGCGCCAGACGAGTAATCGAGTCGAGCACTATGACCACATCGTGCTTGCATTCAGTCATACGTTTGGCTTTCTCAAGCACTATGTTGGCGATGCGGACGTGGCGCTCGGCTGGTTCGTCGAAAGTCGAGGCAATCACCTCGGCATTGACACTGCGCTGCATATCGGTCACCTCCTCGGGGCGCTCGTCGATAAGCAGCACCATCAGATAGACTTCGGGATGGTTGTAGGCTATGGCGTTTGCTATCTCTTTGAGCAACGTGGTTTTACCTGTCTTGGGCTGAGCGACAATAAGTCCGCGCTGACCTTTTCCGATAGGCGTGAAGAGGTCGATAATGCGGGTCGAGAGGGTCTCTTGCGGATGGCCGGTCAGTTTGAACTTCTCCTGCGGGAACAGCGGCGTCATCGACTCAAACGCCACACGGTCACGTATGTCCTCGGGGTTAAGTCCGTTAATCTTCAACACCTTGACTAACGGGAAGTACTTCTCCACGTCGCGCGGCGGACGGACAGTGCACTGCACTGTGTCGCCTGCCTTAAGTCCGTAGCCTTTGATTTGCTGTTGCGAGACATATATGTCGTCGGGCGACGCCAGGTAGTTGTAGTCCGACGAACGCAGGAAACCAAAGCCGTCGGGAGAAAGCTCAAGCACGCCCTCGGCCTCGACAAAACCCTCTATTTCGAACGGGAATTCGTGACGGCGGTTGTTATTGTTGTTCTGGTTGTTTTTCTGATTGTTCTTTTGCTTGTTATAGCCGTTATCGCCTTGTGTGCGCGTTTCTTGCATCATAGGTTCGCCCTTGGCTTTAGGATCCTCGTTCTTTGGGGCCTCAGGTTCCGGCACGGCGGCCTCCTGCACGGCAGTTTCATTGTTTGCCCTGGACTCGTCATTCTTAACAGCCTCGGGCTCTGTTTTCTGCTTGGACTTGCGGCCGCGGCGTTTCTGCTTTTCCTTGCCATTGTCGCCATTTTCAGCAGCAGCAACGGGAGCAGTTTCTGCGGAGGCTGCAGCAGGTTCTTCTGGCTTGTTGGCAACGGTGCTTTCCACTGGTTTGGTATTGTCCTTCGCAGACTCGGCACCTTCTGCCTTGCGCGACGGACGTCCACGGCGGCGTTTTTGCTGTGCAGGCTGCTCCTGCGAAGCCTCTACAGGTGTAGTTTCAACGGTTGCCTCTGGCTCCTGGGCAACGGCATTCTCCTGATTGCGACGCTGCAGGTAATCGCGAGGATTAGCCAGTTCGGGCACTGTGGGCACAACGGGAATTTCCAGGTCGCTGATGTTAAGGTCGAACGTCGACTCATACTTTTCCTCTTTCGGTTCCGCCGGCGCGGGCTGTGCCTGACGCTGAACAGGCTGAGCGGCGGCGCGGTTGTTCATCTTTTCCTTGTGCGCCTGATATTTCTTGGCGTTCGAATCGGCAATAGGAATGGGTTTGATGCGTGCGTGACGCTGGCGCTGACGTGACACGTCGTCTGACGAAGCATTGTCGTTTGAGGGATTTTTTGCCTGTACGTCAAGTATTCTGTATATCAATTCTTGTGCGTCAAGACGGTCGGCACGGTGTACACCAAGTTCTTTTGCAATGTCTATAAGCTCAATATGAGCCTTTGCAGAGAGTTCTGAAATATTATACATTAATGAAATTTAGTGTTGTGAAAATCAATTATAGTCTGATTTTGCAAATTAGTTTAAACAAACTAATAAATTATAACTCGTTAATAATTAAAAGATTGAAGAATAAAATGCGTTCAGAATGAACCATCTTTTACAACGCAAAGATAGAAAAAAAATTCAACATCGAAAAAAAATTTTGTCAAACTGACGAAAAAGTGTATTTTTGAAATCTGAAACAGACGTCGCCCCTATTGCTGGCAACGCCTATATATAATTGAAAACCAATAAAGAAAGTAAAATAATTAACTTTTAATAAAACAGAAAAATTATGAACATTCCTGAAAATTTGAAGTACACCCAGGATGATGAATGGGTAAGACTGGAAGGCGAATTTGCTTATGTTGGCATCACTGACTACGCACAGCACGAACTTGGCGATATCGTTTTCGTCGACGTTGACTGCGAAGGCGACACCATCGAAGCTGGCGAGGCTTTCGGTTCCATCGAGGCTGTTAAGACCGTTGCCGACCTCCTGATGCCCGTCACTGGCGAAGTGGTTGAGTTCAACACCAACCTTGAGGATGCCTCCTCGATCAACAACGATCCTTATGGCGAAGGCTGGATCATCAAGATTAAACCCGCCAACGCTGCTGATATCGACAGCCTGCTCGACGCTGCTGCCTACAAAGCAAAAATCGGTGCTTAAGTACTGATAGGCAAATAATAAAAAAGCTCCGCAATCGCGGAGCTTTTTTATTAGTATTGTCGCTACAATTAGTCAACAATAACGTTCCAGTTGTGCTTATCCTCGGCCTCACCCAGCTGGATAGCACGCAGACCCTCATACAGCTTGGTGCTGATGGGACCGGGCTTCTTGCCGAACTCGTAGCTCTTGCCAGCCTCGGGGTCGTCGATGCGCTCGATGGGGCTGATGACGGCAGCGGTACCGCAAGCACCGGCTTCCTGGCATTCAGCAAGCTCCTCAACGGCGATAGGACGACGCTCGACCTTGATGCCCATATCCTCAGCCAACTGCATCAAGCTCTTGTTGGTGATTGAAGGCAGGATAGAGGTCGACTTCGGGGTGATGTAGACACCGTCCTTGATGGCGAAGAAATTGGCAGCGCCAGCCTCGTCGACATATTTCTTCTCCTTGGCATCCAGATAGAACTCGCAGGCGTACTGGCCACCGTGGCAAGCCTCGACGTGAGCGCGGAGAGAAGCAGCGTAGTTACCACCAACCTTGTAGATACCGGTTCCGAGAGGAGCCGAACGGTCGTACTTACGGGTGATGACGTAGGGGTTAGCCTGGAAACCGCCCTTGAAGTAAGGTCCGACGGGAGTTACGAAGATGAGGAACAGATACTCGTTGGCAGGCTTGACACCCACGGTGATGCCGGTACCAATCATCAGAGGACGCAGATAGAGGCTTGCGCCAGTGCCATAAGGCGGGATGAAACGCTCGTTCATCTTCACTACCTTCTTGCACATCTCAATGAATTTGTCGGTGGGCATCTCGGGCATCATAATGCCGCGGCTGGTGTTCTGCATACGGGCAGCGTTCTCATCGGGACGGAACATACGGATCTTGCCATCCTTGCAACGGTAAGCCTTCAAGCCTTCGAACGACTCCTGGCCATAGTGCAAGCTGGAAGCAGCCATATGGATGTTAATGGTCTCTTCAGAGGAGATTTCAATCTCGCCCCATTTTCCGTCGCGATACCAGCAACGTACATTATAGTCCGTTTTTACGTAACCAAACGGAAGGTTTTGCCAATCTATATTCATGATAATTAATTTTTTATTAAAGTTTCACTTTATTTTGGGTGATTGCAAAGATAGACTAAAAAAGTGAATTGACCAAATTATTTCAGACTTTTAATTCACTAAAAAAGAAACAATAATTACGCCTCGGCGACCGCCATCGGCACAAAGGCCATAAATTGTTTTCCCATAAGCAAGCGCTCTCCCTTTTTGTATATTTTTTTCCGACGATACTTGATCCGATTGTCCAAATGCCATTTTATTTCATCTTCATGTAAATTATGATGTTTTTTTGCCACCAATAGTAATGTAAGGACGCCAATAGGGAAAATTATTTCAAATCATTATCTCCTAAAGGCATGGAAATCAAAAATTATTATTACCTTTGCAAAACGGGACCATATCAATAGACGAACACTAATACCGACCGAAAATGAAGAAGATATCTATATTTTTTGCTGTTCTCTTTATGTTCACATCGTATGCAGAAGCCCAAAGTTCGGCCGACAGCGTCAGCATACGTGGGAGAATCCTTTTGGATTATGACGATATTGATGTTCCTGAACCTTTTTCGGGAGCAGAGCTATTCATCATGGATAAGGATAGCCACAGGTCCCTAGAACGGGCCACAACCAATAGCTTTGGTGAATTCACATTTCTCATGCCCAAGGGCGAATACTACATCGGTCTCTATGGGGTTCAGTACTACAAAGACTACTGGCTTTTCCCCGAAAAGGATTTCACCTGTATAATACCCCAATATCCATTCCGCAAAGTGGATGCACGGACAAATGTAACTTTGGACGAATGGACACTCGTTGTCAAAAGATACATTCAGCTCCCTTTTTGGTTTGGGCCAAACAGCGAAATGCAAAAGATGAAGATTGATGGAGTCAAGGTCACCGTTCACTAAAACAATAGGAAACATGCGTGCCTTTAGGTACGCGCCCCCCCCGTTGCATACCTACGGCATCGCCTGCTGAACTTGCAAAAGAAAACAAGAAAATGAATAGATACAATAAACACAGACATACCATGAAGAAAACAATGAAAATATGGGTGGTGGCAGTTGCCCTCACGATGACATCCGCTTGCAAGAGCTGCCTGCAGGAAGCGGCTGCCCCAAAAGGGTACCTCTCCGTCGCCGACTTCTCGTCGGATGAAATAATTGTAATGGGAACCTACGACGAACTGATTGCCAAGATGGGGGAACCCGAGCACTATTCCGAAAGAGGGTGCGTTGCAAAGTGCAACGACACCAGCGTATATATTCCAGTGATGTACTACCCCGGCATTTGGTATATCCGCAAAAGCGACAGCGTTCAGCTCTTTTTTGTCGATTTCCGCATATCGGATGCCAAGCTGACACTCCAAATCGGTGACGCAAAACCACTGACCATCGACAGCAATACCCTTTGCGACGACTTCTACGCCTATATGGACAAGTTTGTCTTTGCCGACAGCAACAGCAGCACATTGCCCGACAAAGAACGAATGGCGTTCGATGTACACTATATGACGGATGGGCTCTATTATGTGCAGGGCTTCTCGTGCGACACAATCGACAAGAAATTCGGCAACATCATCCGTCCAGTGTTCACACCGGACGACAAACGGCTGTGGTATATAGAATTCGGCGCAGTAGATATGGACGGATTGTACAGAAACAGGCAATAGTTTACATTGCACATACCCGTCTTCTGCAGGGCGTCGCACCTGCGTATCACATGGTTTGTCGACACTACATGAAACAACAGTTTTTAACATTATGAAGAAAGCATTTTTAGCCTTCGTGGTGCTGTGCTGCATCGGGTTGACGGCTAGCTGCCAAGTCAGAAATACAAACGAACTGAAAATTGACTCCATTCAGCTGAACGATGACACCAATGCCGTGGAATTGATTGACCCAATTCAAATAGATCCACAGTTTCCAGGAGGAGTGGATTCAATGTACGCATTCATCGCACGCAATTTTCGCTTGCCACAAAGGTGCGATGGCGTAAAAGGCACGATATGGGTCCAATTTGTCATTGAAAGTGATGGTACTGTCTCGAATGCTGAAGTGATGCAAGGTATTGGCAATGAATACAACAAGGAAGCCCTGCGGGTGGTCCAAATGATGCCACGCTGGACACCAAGCAGATTTGCCGGAAGCAAAACTCCAATTCGGTCCCAATATGTTGTGCCCATCAAAATCGACTTTGAATAATTCATATATAATGAGCAACAGAAACAACAAACACAAAAAGAATATGGAAATATCTTGATGCGTCTGTTGTTATAATAATCCATGTAGTAAGCAAGCTAACTTTTGAAATCGTCTATGCTATCGAAATGATTGATGTAGAGAAGTTCATTCTTAATCTGCCCGAAGTAATTCTCCATTACAGAATTGTCAAGACAGTTCCCCTTTCGCGACATGCTCTGCACGATGCCACGTTGCTTTAGCAGGTGCTGTACGGGGACGAGACAATATGGTGTACGTATGATGCCCTAGCGATCTTGTTCGACAAGGCCAAATCAACAATAAGCGAGCATCTGAAAAACATTTTCGCCTGTGAGGAACTATAGTAAGAAAGGGTTCGGAGTATCCGTACAACCACTCAGCATGGCGCAATGGAGGGTGAAACGCAAATCCACGAGGTGGTATTCTACAATCTCGACACCATCATTTCGGTCGGCTATCATGTCAACTCCATTCGTGACACGCAGTTCCGCCAGTGGTGTACTTGTGTGCTGTGGCAGTTCGCCATCCGCGGCTATGTCATCGACCGCAAGCGTATGGCGAACGGCAGCTTCGTGCGCTTGAGATTTTGCGGCTACCGTATCACTACCACCTTCTTTGCCGCCTGGTTGCCTACCTTTATTATATAGGTTCCGCTGGCGGGAATGTCGAAACGTATAGTCGTGCCATAGCCCCGCTTTGTGGCAATCATTCGTCCGTTGATGTCGAACAGCGTCACCGAGTCTTCGCCGGCTCCCTCAACAACAATCTTCCCTTGACTTGAATACACTTTGGCGTTCAGCGCGTCTACTCCGTCGATGCCCTGGGTGATATATATGGTATCATGGATGTATTGAGGAAGGTATATTGTATCGTGAAGCCATAGCGTGTCGGTTTCTGTCAAGAATAGGGTGTCTGTCAGCGTGATATATGTTGTATCATGAACGGGGACATCTACATAAACGGTGTCACGAACAATCAATGTGTCCTGATACGGCATGCCGTTTGCATAGAAGTAGGCTGTCAGTTGGACGTCATCCACCACAGCAAAGGTGTAGGGATTGTATGTAGAGCCGTCGTTCCAATGCGAGAACATGTAACCGCTGAACGGCACTGCCACCACCGAGGCCGCAGAGCCGTAGGGATAGTTGCCGAAGCCTGTGCATGTACCATGTGTGACGCTGTCAACCTGAAGGCTAACATTGAAAGTGTCGATGCCGAAAATAGCTGTCCGTACCGCATCGCTTGTAACGACAAATTGCCTTGGATTCTGTGTGTTCCCGTCACTCCAGCGCACAAAATGGTACGGCGTCACGGCTGTTGCAGTCAATATTGTAGTGTCCAGATACTCAAACACTCCGCCTCCACTGACATTGCCGATGGTCAAGTCGGAACTCTGCACCTCCACAGTGTATTGATTCTTGGCAAAACTGGCCGTCAACATACTGTCCCTGTCAATCATCATGGTATCCGGGTTTGCCATGCTACCGTTGCTCCAACCTGTGAAATAAATGGAATGTGTGCGTCACCAAAGGTAGAAAATCTAAAAACAAGTTATCATGGCAACATTGACAATAACCTACGACGGGCGGAACAGCACGATGCGACGTCTTATCGAAGCCATGTTGTTACTTGGAGCAAAAGTTGAACAGGGTGTATGGAAATGGGTACCTTCGAAAAAGACCTGAAAGGACACGGATAGAAAGTGAGTTCCAAACGCTTGGTACCACCATCATTCCGCACCCAACTCAGACGTCCGCAGCTTGCAGGATTGCTGCAAAGTAATACCAACTATGAGCGCATTTCCGCTCCAGTCAGAATAGCAACCCTTGCATGAAAAAGTTGTCCAACATTTCGCTGAAAGAGTTCCGTGCGGTGCTGACAGCCCTTGGCTTGCACAAGATGCGCACCAAGGGAGGTCACGAAGCATGGGTCGTGAAGGGTTGAAACGTATAGTTATTATTCAAACCCATGTTGACCCCGTCTCGGAACTGGTGGTGAGTAAGACCATCAATGACCTCGGCCTCACTCGCGAAGAGTTTATCTCTCTATTAGAATCGCCTTAAATCCACTGATGACATAAACGAAGAAAGGCACCCGATTGGATGCCTTTCTTTTTATTATATTGCTCTCCGCGAGCACGCGGCTTAGTACATACCCACCGCTGGGGCGGGGTTTGTACTAATCCTTGAGGCTTAGTACATTCCGCCCATGCCACCCATGCCGGGGTTGCCAGCGGGCATCGGGGGTTCGGGTTCCTTGATGTCGCAGAGAACGCACTCGGTGGTGAGGAGCATACCGGCGATGCTGGCAGCGTTCTCCAGGGCCACACGGGTCACCTTGGCGGGGTCGATGACGCCACTCTGGAACAGGTTCTCATATTTCTCGGTGCGGGCATTGTAGCCGTAGTCGCCCTTGCCGTTCTTCACTTCGTTGACAACAACGCTGCCTTCGAGGCCGGCGTTCTCGACAATCATACGAAGAGGCTCTTCGACGGCGCGACGGATAATCTCGACACCAAGTTTCTCGTCTTCGTTCTCGGCTTTCACCTTGTTCAGCTTGGCAGCTGCACGGATCAGCGCGGTGCCGCCACCGGGGATGATACCCTCTTCGACAGCTGCACGGGTAGCATGCAGAGCGTCGTCGAAGCGGTCTTTCTTTTCTTTCATTTCGACTTCCGAAGCGGCGCCGACATAGATGACTGCCACGCCACCGGCCAACTTGGCCAGACGTTCCTGCAGTTTTTCGCGGTCGTAGTCGCTGGTGGTCTTCTCAATCTGAGCCTTGATCTGACCCACGCGAGCCTTGATCATGTCGCCATTGCCCTTACCGCTGACGATGGTGGTGTTGTCCTTGTCGATGGTGACTTTCTCGCTCTGACCCAGCATGCTGAGGTCGGCGTCTTCGAGCTTGTAGCCCTTCTCTTCGCTGATGACGGTACCACCGGTGAGGATGGCGATGTCTTCGAGCATCTCTTTGCGGCGGTCGCCGAAACCGGGAGCCTTGACAGCAGCAATCTTCAGGCTGCCACGCAGACGGTTGACCACGAGGGTGGCAAGAGCTTCGCTCTCGACGTCTTCAGCAATGATAAGGAGCGGACGGCCGGTGTTGACAACCTTCTCGAGCACGGGCAGCAGGTCCTTCATGGTGCTGATCTTCTTGTCATAGATAAGGATGAAAGGATTGTCGTAGGTGCATTCCATCTTCTCGGTGTCGGTGACGAAATAGGGGCTGATGTAGCCGCGGTCGAACTGCATACCTTCAACGACCTTCACATGGGTGTCGATACCCTTGGCATCCTCGATGGTGATGACGCCATCCTTGGTCACTTTCTCCATAGCCTCAGCGATGATGTCGCCGATGGAGCTGTCGTTGTTGGCGCTGATGGTGGCCACTTGGCGGATCTTGGCGATGTCGCCGCCCACTTCCTTCGACTGGGCCTTGATGTCGGCAACGATGGTTGCAACAGCCTTGTCAATGCCGCGTTTCAGGTCCATGGGGTTGGCACCGGCGGTGACGTTCTTCAGACCGGTGTTGACGATGGCCTGTGCCAGAACAGTAGCGGTGGTGGTACCGTCACCAGCCTGGTCGTTGGTCTTGGAGGCAACCTCCTTCACCATCTGGGCACCCATGTTCTCAACGCCGTTTTCAAGTTCGATTTCCTTGGCGACGGTCACACCGTCCTTGGTCACCTGGGGTGCACCAAATTTCTTGTCGATGACGACGTTACGACCTTTAGGTCCGAGGGTTACTTTAACTGCGTTTGCCAAAGCGTCAACACCTTTGCGGAGTTGTTCGCGGGCGTCATTATTGAAAATTATCTCTTTTGCCATGATTCTTTGTTTTGTTTAAAGTTGAATAAGTTGGATGTTGATTAATGATACGCGATTCGGATAAGCGTATCGGCATATCAACAGAAATTAAATGATAGCGTAGATGTCGCTCTCTTTCATGATCATATAGGCGGTGCCGTCGATGTTGATCTCGGTGCCGCTATATTTTCCGTACAGGACGTTGTCGCCCACTTTGACGGTCATCTCATAGTCTTTCGTGCCTTTGCCAACGGCCACAACTTTTCCGCGTTGGGGTTTTTCTTTTGCGGTGTCGGGAATAATGATGCCGGAAGCGGTCTTCTGCTCGGCTTCGGCCGGTTCAATCAGAACTCTGTCTGCTAAAGGTTTAATCTTCATAATGTTATTGTTTTTATTAGTTTATTATCGTTGTTCTATTGTGCGGTCTTTTGTCCGCAGACGATTTAACCATCATCCAAAATTATGCCAAAATGGAATTCTGTCGCAAAAAAATGACAAAATGTCACAACTGACAGATCGCCTTTCCCCACGCTGCAACTATGACAGAATTTCTATCGTCAGCCGACCCCAAGGGTCGTTTTTGTCGCCGCCATCCGTCGCACGTACATATTTTTTTTACTGTTTGAAAAAAAGTGCGTATTTTTGCAAATTATTTCCACCGTTTAAAAACATGAAAAACTTTGTTTCACACATAGTCTCCAATCTCCGCATCTTCTATCTCATCTCCATTCTGGCAGCCACCGTGGCACTAATTCTCATCATGTTTCCCGACGACTACCAGCGGGTGCAATACGACTACGCCATCGGCTCTTTCTGGCACGGCGACGACCTCTATGCTCCATACGATTTCCCCGTAACCTTCGACGACGACAGCACCGGCAGCACCTCCGACAAGGTCAAAAACGAATCGACCCTTTATTTTCTGGTCGACACTTCGGCGGCCACCAACGCCAACCGCCGTTTCGCCAAAACACCCATGGCTGCCAACCAACGGCTCATCTGCCAGCAGATTGTCCGTCTCGTATACCATGCCGCGGGCTATACCGACATCGACTCCTCGCTGCTCGGACATCCTGTCGTGCTCCTCAACGGCAATGTGGGTCGCGAAGTGGAGGCCTCCGAAATCCTGACTCCCTCCGACATCGTCACCCTGGTGCGGCAGAATGTGGCCGACAGCAGCACAGCGCTTCACCTGGCTGCGCTGCTCACCGACAGCATCCTCGCCCCTTCCGTCATCTTCGACCGCCAGCGCACCCATCTCGAGCTCGACAGCCGGCTGTCGCAAATCCGCTACTCCTCGCGCATGATACAGAAGGACGAGCGCATCGTGGCCAAGGGCCAGCGCATTGACGAGGAGACGGCACAAATCATCGCCTCGCTCGAAAGTGAGGAACAGTCGCGCCAGTCGTCCGAATACAATGTGGTGCTCCACTACCTGGGTCAGGCGCTTCTCTGCATCATCGCCTTCGTGGCGCTCTACATCTTCCTCAAAAACATCCGCCACCCCATGCTCGACGACCTCAAGAAGGTCTCCTTCGCCTTCTTCATCGTCATCTTCATCAGCGCCATCGTCGCCCTCCTTGTCCGCACTAATCCCGACTTGGTTCTGCTGGCGCCGGTCTGCATGGTGCCCATCCTGATGCGCATCTTCTTCGACATGCGTGTCGCCCTCTACATCCACATCGTGGCCGTCATCATCATCGGCAACATGGTGCCCAACAGCTACGAGTTCATATTCTACCAGCTCATTTCGGGCATGATGTCCATCATCTCCGTCCGTAACTTCGAACGGCGCAGCAACTTCTTCGCTGTCGCCCTGGTCATCTTCTTCACCTATTCCATCATCTATGTCGCCGGAATCCTCAGCACCGACACCAGCTTTGCCAACATCGACCCCTCGCGCTTCCTCATCTTCCTTCTCAACGCGGTGCTCACCCTCCTCGCCTACCCGCTCATCTTCCTCTTCGAGCGCATGTTTGGCATGACCACCAACCTCACCCTGCTGGAAATCTCCAGCACCAACACCCCGGCCCTCCGCGAACTGTCGCAGAAGGCGCCCGGCACCTTCCAGCACAGCATGCAGGTGGCCAACATCAGCGAGGACATCATCAACGAAATCGGCGGCAACGCGCTGCTGGCCAAAGTGGGCGCGCTCTACCACGACATCGGCAAAATCATGGCGCCGCTCTATTTCACCGAAAACCAGAACAACGGCTTCAACCCCCACGAGAATCTCGACTACGAGGACTCCGCCCGCATCATCACCCAACATGTTCGCGACGGCATCACCCTCGCCAAGAAATACCACCTTCCGGCCGAAGTGACCGACTTCATCCGCACCCACCACGGAACCACCGTCACCGGCTACTTCTACGCCCAAGCCAAACTGCACCATCCTGGCGAGGAAATCGAAATATCCAATTTCCGCTACCTCGGCCCCACCCCCTTCTCGCGCGAAACGGCCGTGGTCATGATGGTCGACTCCGTCGAGGCGGCCTGCAAGAGCCTCAAGGTGCAGGACAAAGAGAACATCGACAACATGGTTGACAACATCATCAACGACAAGATAAACCACAACCAGCTCAACAACTGCCCCCTGACCCTCAACGACATCAACCACATCCGTGCACGCCTCAAGGAGCGCATGATGAGCATCTACCATGTCCGCATCGCCTACCCCGTGGTGAAATAACCTTTCCCAATCGTGTGAATCTCTAATTCCATCAACAAGTCATACCCCGATCATCTTACACAAAGATATCTTACATCAAACATCAACAATGAAACCGCAAGTGAAAAAATCCCTGACCCATGTGGCCGCCATCGTCATCATGCTGATTGCAGCATGTCTTTATTTTTCGCCCGCTCTCAACGGCGACATCATCTTCCAGGGCGACGCCCAGAAAGCCGACGAAATGGCTTTCTGCCAACGTTCCGTGGCCGATTCCACCGGCACCATCCCCAACTGGAACCCCTCCATGTTCGGCGGCATGCCGGGCTATCAGACGGCTGTCGAAGCGCCCAAATCGGTCTTCACTCCCATGAAGTCCATCCTCATCATGCGTCCCCTCGGCCTCGAGCGCAACATCGGCATCCTATGGCTCTATCTCATCGGTTTCTACATCGCCATGATTGCCTTTGGCTGCAACCCCTGGCTATCCCTCTTCGGCGCCGTGGCCTTCGGTTTGGGCAGCTATAATATCATTATTATCGAGGCCGGCCATATCACCAAGGCTTGGGCCATGTCCATGATGGCGCCCGTCATTGCCGGCATGATGCTCTGTCTGCGCGCCGTCCTCAAAGACGAGGACAGCCGTTACCATATCCGCTGGAAACGGATGGTGTGGGGACTCATCCTCTTCACCCTCGCGCTGGGTCTGCAAATCACTTTCAACCATATCCAGATCACCTTCTACACCGCCATCGCTTGCGTCGTGATGGGCATCACCTATGCCATCTACGCCCTTCGTCAGAAGTGGTTCCGCCAGTTCATCGTCGTCGTGGCGCTCCTTGTCGTGGGCAGCCTCTTCGCCGCCGGCGCCAACTATCGCCACCTCACCGTCAACCAGGAATACGCCAAAGCCACCATGCGCGGCGGCAGCGAAATCACCGTCAAGCCGCACGACATCGGCTCTGCCGACAACGCACAGGAACAGGCCACTCAATCCGGCGGCCTCGACATCAACTACGCCTTCAGCTGGAGCTACGGCATCGGCGAGACCTACACCATCCTCGTGCCGCGTGCCATGGGCGGCGGCTCGGGCGAGCAAGTCGAACCCGACAGCGAATGGACCCGCCAAACCGGCCAGCCGATGGCCCCGCTCTATTGGGGCGACCAGCCCTTCACCTCAGGCCCTGTCTATTTCGGCGCCATCGTCATCTTCCTCTTCATCTTCGGCTGCATCGTTGTCAAGGGCCCCGACCGCTGGTGGCTCATCGTCACCACCCTCATCGCCATCGTCTTGGCGTGGGGTCGCCATTGTATGCCCATCAACGAGTTCCTCTTCAACCACCTGCCGCTCTACAACAAGTTCCGCACACCTTCCATGGGCCTCGTCCTGGCCAATGTCACCATGGTCATCATGGCAACCCTCTCCTTGAAATATATCGTTGACGCCGTTACCCGTCGCGCCGAAAAGAAAACCGTGACCGCCAAGAAAGGCGCCGCCGCTCCTTCGACCGACACCAACGACCTCAAACAGCAGAACAAGCAGCTCTACACCGCCGGCATCATCACCGCGGGCATCCTTATCCTGGGCATCATCTTCGCATCGGCCAACCTCTCCTTCTCGGGTGTCGACAACGACGCCAACCTCAAAGGGCAATACCTCAATGCCATCCAAAGCCAGGGCGCTTCGCCCGACCAGCTGGCTCAGTGGGAGGCTGCCGTCTGGCCGCAATGGCATGCCACGCTTGTCAAGGAGCGCAAGTCGGCCTTCATGTCCGACTCCTGGCGCTCGCTGGCCTTCGTGGCGTTGGCCTTCGCCATCCTCTGGCTCTTCGTCAACGGCAAGCTGAAAAAACCTGCCCTCACCGTCATCCTGCTTACCATCCTCACCACCATCGACCTCTGGGCCGTCGACCGCCGCTACCTCAACAAGGACAACTTTGTCGGTCCCGAACGTGCCAAAATCCACCGCTCCGCCACCGACCAGCTGCTCGACCAGACAGCTGCCAACTACGGCGACCGCGACTATCGTGTCTACGACCTCACCGTCAACACCTTCAACGATTCACGCCCCAGCGCCTTCCACAACCAGATTGGTGGCTATAGCCCCGCCAAGTTGCGCCGCTACCAGGACCTTATCGACTTCTACATCAACAGCAAGAAGTTTGAGGAATACTACCGCACGGCCGTCTCGCAATCCATGCTGGTACAATCGGCCGCCGGCGTCGCCACCCTCGCCCCCTACCCCGTGCTCGACATGCTCAACACACGCTACATGATGCTCACCGCCCAAGGCCAACCCATGCCTCTCCGTCGCCAAACCGCCCTGGGCAACTGCTGGTTTGTGGAAAATGTCAAACTGGTTCCCGACGCCAATGCCGAAATATTGGCCCTCAACGAGTTCGATCCCCACACCACCGCCATCGTCGACCAGTCGCAATGGGCCGACCAGGTGAAATCGCTCACCGCCACGCCACGCGACAGCAGCGAAACCATCGTCCTTGTCCACACCTATCCCCAAACGCCCGACCACCTCACCTATCAGAGCCACACCAACGGCACCCGTCTGGCTGTCTTCTCCGAGGTCTTCTACGCTCCCGACTGGCGTGTCTACATCGACGGCAAGCCGACCGAATACCTCCGCGCCGACTACATACTCCGCGCGCTGGTCATCCCCGCCGGCGACCATAAGATCGAGTTCGTCAACGAGGCGCCCACCCTCCATCGCAACGACACCATCAGCCTCATCATCGGCATCGTCATGCTGCTCCTCATGGCCGGCGCCCTGGTCATCGTCTACAAGAAGAGCAAAAACGCTGACGCAGCATAACTCCACAACGCAGGCATAGATAAAAACAAACGCAGACGACATCAAACATCCTACAACTCAGCTCAAAATGCAACACACCAAATATCTCATCCTCGGAGCCGGCATCAGCGGCCTTGCCTTCGCTTACGAACAGCGCGGCGACGACTACCTCATCCTCGAAAAGGAGACCGTTCCCGGCGGCCTTTGCCGTTCCTTCTACGCGCCCGGCTTCGTCTGGGACGTCGCCGGACACTTCTTCCACTTCCACTCCGACCAAACCAAGGCCTTCGTCAAGCAGATGCTCGACGGGGTCGAACTCTGCAATGTCACCAAATGCGCCAAGGTGTTCTATGCCGACCGCTATCTCAACGCGCCGTTCCAGTACAATATCCACCAGCTGCCTCACGACGAGTTCATGCAATGCCTCACCGACCTCTATTTCGCCAACGGCCTCGACGACGCCCCCTCCTTCAAGAGCTTCGTCCGCCAGAAATTTGGCGCCGGCATCTCCGACAAGTTCCTCATCCCCTATAACGAAAAGCTCTACGCCTGCGACCTCGACGAACTGGAGCGCGACTCCATGGGCAAATTCCTCCCCAAACTCACGTTCGACATGCTCATGACCTTCTACCACGGTCAGAAAGGCACCACCTACAACGACTTCTTCCTCTATCCCCGTCAGGGCACCATGCAACTGGTCAACAGCTACCTCAACCACTTGGACACTAGCCGCATACACCTCGGCGAATCGGTATGCGCCATCGACACCGACGCCAAGACCGTCACCACCTCCCAAGGCACCTACTCCTACGACCATCTCGTCTCCACCATACCGCTCAACCGCTTCATCGACTTCGCCCATTGCGGCGACAGCTCGCTGCTCCACTCCAACAAAATCGTCGTACTCAACCTGGGTTTCGACCTTCCCAGCCGCGACAAGGAGGTGAACTGGGTCTATTTCCCCGGCGACGAAATCTTCTACCGCGTGGGCTTCTACAACAATATCGCCCCGCGTCCCAACCTCAGCCTCTACGTCGAAATCGGCTGCCGTTCCGACGAGCAGGTCGACATCGACCGGCTCATCCGGCAAACTCTCGTCGACCTCAAACGGGTGCGCATCACCGACGACCACCAGCTTGTCAGCCACCATGCCATCGTGGTCGAACCCGCCTACGTCCACATCACCGGACAGAGCAAAGTCGAAACACAGCGTGTCATCGACGCCATGCGCCAACGCGATGTTCACATGGTCGGCCGTTATGCCCGCTGGGAATACTCCGCCATTGACGACTCCATCGAACAGGCACAGCAACTTGCCCAAACCCTCTCCCCAACCAGCCGCTAGTGTTGTCCTCAATCTGTTTGATGCGGAAAAAAAACGAAGAAAACAACATTTTGTCACCCGACAAAACCTGTCCCCAACCCCCAAAACCCAACAGTTCCTCCACTAGGACCCCAGTAGGACCCTGGTAAGACCCTGTTAGGACCCATAAAACCAAAAACAACATTTATAGGGGTCGGCCATCATGCCATTGGCATGCAATTCTGCCACCTTTCCTCGTTCGCCCTGCTACGCCAGTATATCTCGCGACGCAAATTGGGCGGCGCGTAGCTTGTAGTAGGGGTAGCGGCCTTCAAAGTGGCGATACATCTCCGTGAGCGACTTCGGGCGGTCCTCGACAATGTACTCGATAATCTCGTCCAACTCCTCCGACGGCAGCAGCATGTCGACATCTATCGCTCCGGCTTCAAGGGCTTGCTGCAGGTGGCTGGCAACGGTCGACGGAGCCAATCCGCGCGTGGCGGCGACCTCCTCCATGTTCTTGCCTTCGACAAAAAGGCGCACACTCTCAACCCATACTGGCGACTTTTCGGCTTTGGAACGTGCGTTGCGACGCACCTCCTGCCCCATCGCATCTGCCACAACAGCTTGCTTGGGCACCTCGATGCCCTGTCGGCGTATGAAATTCTCCACCACCTCGACAATGGCGTCGCCAAACTGGCTGCACTTGGCTTTGCCTATGCCCGAAACCTCCATCAGCGCCTCCTTGCTGCGGGGCATCTTGGCCGCCACGCCTATCAGCGCCTTCTGCGTCAGTATGTGGAAGGCCGGCACATTCCGTTCGCGTGCCTCCTCCAGGCGCCAACGCTTCAACAGATCCACCAGCTTTGGATAGCGCACATCGGGATTCTCTTCAGCCACCTTGCGCTTGCGGCTCCGCTGCCGTTCCTTGGGTTGCTCCTTCTCCAACAGGAAGTCGACCTTGGCTTGGTTGTACACCGCCGTCGAAAAGCCCTCCGAACCTATACGGCCAAAACAGTGTTCCTTCACGCCGACGGCATCCCTGAAGGCTTCTGCCCATTCCTCCAGTTCTTCGGCTACGGCTTTGTTTTCCACCTCCACTTCCAGAAGCGTCGCTGCCACCAGATTGATGCGTCCCAGTTGCTCGCCAAAGTATGCTACGCCCTTGGCTATCCGCTCGTTCAGCTGGGCGTTCGTCACATCGCCGCCCGTCTGCTGACGTATCTGCATCAGCTGCCGGTGGAATTTCTCCGACACGCTGAGCAGGTTCACCACCTGGGTGTCGTACAAGTCGGCCATCTTCTGCGCCTGCTGCGGATAGATGCGGACCAGATGTTGCATGAAGATGCGCCGCAACCGCTCGGCGGCATGGTTCAGCGCCGTGAAATCGAACAACTCGTACACCTGCGCAAAGTAGTATTCCGCCTGCGAACCGTCCAACTGTTGCTGCACCGTCTCCATGGTCGGAAACGAACGGTTGAATTCCACCACATCGGCATTGTCGAAGATGCAGCTGCCCGAAATGCGCGACTCCAGCACCAACCCCTCCAGCGTCCGGCAACGGCTCAGCGCCACATACACCTGTCCGAAGGTGAAGGCGTTTTGCGCATCAATGATGACCTTGTCGAATGTCAACCCTTGGCTCTTGTGCACCGTGATGGCCCACGCCAGCTTCAGCGGGTATTGCACAAAGGTGCCGTCGACTTTCTGCTTGATCTGGTTGTCCTTCGGATCGACCTCGTAGCGGATGTTCTCCCATCGCTCGCGGCTCACCACGATATGGTTGCCTTCGCGGTCGACAACGGCCACGCCCTGTTCCTCGTCAAATCCCTCCACGGTGGCCAGCTTGCCGTTGAAATAGGCGCCGCCCGAGGCGTCGTTCTTCACAAACATCACCTGCGCCCCTTTCTTCAGCACCAGCTTGCCCTCGGTGGGGAACGACCCCTCGGGGAAGTTGCCCTCCACCATGGCCTTAAGTTCGAAGGGCCGGCCCTTCAGCGCCTCCAGTTTCCGACGGTTGACGTTGTCGGCCTGGTAGTTGTGTGTGGTCAGACGGATATACCCTTCGCTGTCGGGCGGGTCGAAACCTGGATGGCAGCGTTGGTTGAGTGCCTGCAGGGTCTCGTTGTCCAGGCGGTTCTCTCTGATGTTGTTCAGCAGGCCGATGAAGCGGGCGTCCTGTTGGCGGAAGATGTGCGTCAGCTCTATCGTGATGTAGTGCAGCTTCTGCAGCGCCTTGCTGTGGAAGAAGAATGGCGACGGGTACACCCGTTCCATCCAGGGACGCTCCTCGTCGGTAACCACCGGCGGAAGCTGGTGCACGTCGCCTATCATCAGCAGCTGCACCCCGCCGAAGGGCTTGCTGGAACGCCGGTATTTGCGCAGGGTCATGTCCACAGCATCCAGCAAATCGGCCCTCACCATGCTGATTTCGTCAATGATGATCAGGTCCAACGTCCTGATGATGCGTATCTTCTCTTTTCGCAGACTTCGATGCTTCTCGGGCATCTGGTATTCGGTCACCAGCTCCTTGACATCCGGCAGATAGAGGCAGAGCGGCAGCTGGAAGAAGGAGTGTATCGTCACCCCCGCAGCATTCACAGCCGCCACGCCAGTCGGCGCCAGCACTACGCATCGCTTCCCTACGGTTTGCACTATTCGCCGCAGAAAAGTGGTCTTGCCCGTCCCTGCCTTACCGGTCAGGAAGAGCGAAACATTTGTCGTAGTGATATATTTTTCAGCCAGTTCGAGTGGTGCCATTCTTTGATGTTCAGGTAGGTAAAAGTAGTTCCGATTCAGGGCAACAGATGCTGTACGCAATGGCCCCAAACCATGATAGAGCAAACGTCCGCTCGTTCAATGCCCAGCCCCTTAGGAAATCGGCACGCGGCGGTCGAGGGTGAACGACATGGGCGACACCTTGAGCAGCGGTGCAAACTGCAGACGTTTCCATTCGTTGATGCGCACCTTACGCAGCACCTCGCGCACCAGGTCGGGGTCATATCCCTCTTCCACAATCTCTTCGCACGACAGTTCCTCTTCGATGTGGAGGTTCAGAATGGCATCCAGCACCGCATAGTCAGGCAGCGAGTCGGAGTCTTTCTGGTTGGGACGCAGCTCGGCCGATGGAGCCTTGGTGATGCTGTTGACGGGGATGAGCTCGCGTTCGCGGTTGATCCATTCCGACAACTCGTACACCTCGGTCTTGTACAGGTCGCCGATGACCGAGATGGCGCCGCAGCTGTCGCCGTACAGGGTTCCGTAGCCCATGGCGGCTTCGCTCTTGTTGGTGGTGTTCAGCACGATGGCGCCGAACTTGTTGGCATACGACATCAGGATGGTTCCGCGGATGCGTGCCTGCATGTTCTCTTCTGTAACATCCTCGGCGCGTTCGCCAAAGACGGGCTTCATCGTCTCCTTCAGCGTCTGGAAGCAGTCGGCGATGGGAACGATATGGTATTCAATGCCCAGATTGTTCGCCAGGTCTTCGGCATCCTTCACCGAATGGTCGGTCGAATATTGTGAGGGCATCAGTATGCCATGCACATTCTCGGGTCCCAGCGCCGCCACGGCCAGCGCGCACACCAGGGCGGAATCGATGCCGCCGCTCAGTCCCAGCACGGCCTTCTGGAAATGGTTTTTAACGAAATACTCGCGCAAACCCATCGTGAGGGCCTTGTAGACGAGTTCCACCGCTTCGGGCTTCTCGTCATCGCAGGCAGAAAGCAGCTGCAGGTCGACCGTCTGGCGATGCTCCTCGAAATAGGGGAACTGGCACAACACCGAGCCCGCCGCATTGAGGGCCATGCTGCCGCCGGCATAGAGGAACGACCCTTCGCCACCCACACGGTTGACAAAGACCAGCGAGGCGTTGAGGTTCTCCACAATCTTATGCATGCGATAGCGGATGCTGTAGGGTTTCTTGTAGTCGAACACGTTGCAGCCGCAGCAGATAATCATGTCGGGTTGTTCGGTGTGGCTCTTCGACAGCTCTTTCAGGTCCTCGTAGAAGCCGATGGCAATCTGCTGACCCTGGTAGTTGACCATCTGGACGCCTTCGCCGCGAACGAAATACTTCTGCTCGTCGGGTGCCAGATATTTCTTGGTGATGATGGCTCGTATGGCGTTGTTCTGCACAAAGACGATGGCGTTGCAGAGCCCCTTGTCCTGCACCTGCAGCGGCATGCCGATCAGGAAGGCCTTGTGCTCCGAATGCTGAATGCACTCCTGCAGCGCCGCCTGGGCGCGCTTCTGCAGGTCGGTGTAGGCAGCCGATCCGAACAGCGGATAGCCGCACAGCGTGCATGCCGGAAAGACCGTCAGCAATGCGTCGCTCGCTTCGGGAGAATCTATTTCCTCAAGAATCCACTTCAGGTTCTCTTCAGGATTATTGGTGATGATGTTGTGTTGTACAATATGAACGTTCATTATTTTAATATTGAGTGTTGCTTATGATGAATTATGACTCGAATTGATTCATTAACTGATTGTTACACCTCGTCCCAAGTTTTCGTTTTCGTTATCGTTTTCGTCCAATCACGCAAACAGCGACCGGAAGGCTTCCTCTATCACCGACACCTCCACAATCTCGATGCCGAAGCGTTTCTTGTTCAGCGAGCGGGCGTTGTATTTCGAGATGAATATCTTCTCGAATCCCAACCGGTCGGCCTCGGCAATGCGGTGTTCCACACGGCTTACGGGTCGCACCTCGCCGCTCAACCCCATCTCTGCGGCAAAGCAGAATCGGGGCGAAATGGGGATGTCCACATTCGACGAAAGGATCGACCCTGCCACAGCCAGGTCGATGGCCGGATCGCTGACGCGGATGCCGCCGGCAATGTTGAGGAACACATCCTTGGCTCCGAGCTTGAATCCGCAACGCTTCTCGAGCACGGCCAACAGCATCGAGAGGCGTCTGAAATCGAAACCGTTGGCGTTGCGCTGTGGTGTGCCGTAAACGGCCGACGACACTAGCGACTGCACCTCGATGAACATCGGACGGGCACCCTCAAGCGTGGCGGCAATGGCACATCCGCTGAGGTTCTCGTCGCGCTGCGAAAGGAGGAATTCCGAAGGATTGGCCACCTCCTTCAGCCCGTCGCCCTGCATCTCGAAGATGCCGATTTCGGCGGTGGAACCGAATCGGTTCTTCAACGAGCGCAGCAGACGGTAGCCGTAGTTGCGGTCGCCCTCAAACTGCAGCACGCAGTCGACGATATGCTCCATCACCTTGGGGCCGGCCAGGGTGCCGTCCTTCGTAATGTGACCCACCAGCAACACGGGCACCGCCCGCTCTTTGGCAAAACGCTGAAATTCGGTGGTGCATTCGCGTATCTGCGAGATGCTGCCGGCCGACGAGTCGATGCTTTCGGTGCAGATGGTTTGTATCGAGTCGACTATCAGCATGTCGGGCTTCAGGGCTTCCACATGTTCGAAGATACGCTGGGTGACCGTCTCGCTGACCACGTACAGCTCGCCGACATCCTTCCTGCCTTCGCCGCACAAGCGGTCGGCGCGCATCTTTATCTGCTCTTCGCTCTCCTCGCCGCTGACGTAGAGGATACGACGGCCGGGGATGCTCAGCGCCGTCTGCAGCAGCAGGGTGGACTTGCCGATGCCCGGTTCGCCACCCAACAGCAACAGCGAACCCGGAACGATACCTCCGCCCAGCACGCGGTCAAACTCAGTACAATGCGTGGCTATGCGCTGCGTCTCGCTGGTGGTCACCTCATGTATCAGCTTCGGCCGCGATGCGGCTCCAGCCACCGTTCCCCGACTTGCAGCCGCAGTCTTAACGGCCTGAACCACCTCTTCCTGCATGGTGTTCCACTTCCCGCATTCCGGACATTTCCCCAGCCACGAGCTGGATTGGTATCCGCATTCGCTGCAAAAAAAATAGGACTTCGGTTTCGCCATAATATTTACAAATGTCTGTTTCTGTGCATATTCACATTATTCCTACATGGAAATGCCATTCCAAATAGGGATACAAAAATACGAAAAAAAAGCATTACTGCAAAAAACGCTTCGACCACGACCGTCGGTACAGTATCGCGCCAACAGCCGTCGCGTCGGCCGGAGCGTCATCAAAATTCGTCAACCACCTTGTCCACACGATACAGCTTGTCGCCGCGGCGCAAGGGCTGCGTGGTGGCAAAGCTGAACCGCTCGCCCTGATGCACTTCAGCAACAGGATCGCGCTCCAACCGCAATTCCGCTATTGTGGCGCGGTAAACGCCGGTCGTTTCGCCTATCACCATCACCGTGTCGCCGGGTTTCAGCGTCTCGGCCGTCTGTATCTGGGCTTCGGCCACCCCGATGCGGTTGAAATAGTTCTTTACCAAACCCAGATAGACCTTGTTCTCAGTGGCTTGCGAACCGTAGCGCTCACTCCATTCGCCCATCTTGCGACCCATGTAGTAGCCGTCCCAGAAACCTCGGTTGAAAACCGTGGCCAGCCGTTCCTTCCAAGCGCCGATGCGCTCGGGTGTGTAGGTACCGTCGGCTATGGCCTGCACGGCTTCCTTGTAGCATTCGGTGACCGTCTTCACATAGTCGGCGCTCCGTCCCCTGCCTTCTATCTTCAGCACCCGCACGCCGGCTTTCACTATCTTGTCCAGAAAATCTATGGTGCAGAGGTCTTTGGGCGACATGATGTACTTGTTGTCGACCACCAGCTCGGTGTCGCTCTCAAGGTCTTTGACCAGGTATTCACGTCGGCACAGCTGCAGACAGGCGCCACGGTTGGCGCTGTAGTTGTAGTTGTCAAGGCTGAGGTAGCACTTGCCGCTGACGCTCATGCATAGTGCACCATGGGCAAACACCTCTATCTGAACCAGTTCTCCCTTAGGTCCGCGAATGTCGTTGTCGCGAATAAACTGTGTGATTTCGGCCACCTGGCGCAGCGGTAGCTCTCGGGCGGTGACCATCATGTCGGCAAACTGGGCATAGAAGCGCACAGCCTCGTTGTTGCTGATGTTGCACTGGGTCGAGATGTGCACCTCGACGCCGACGCTGCGGGCGTAGGTGATAACGGCAAGGTCGCTCGCTATGATGGCGCTCACCCCTACCCTTTTGGCGGCATCGACCAGTTGGTGCATCTCGTCGATTTCGTGATTATAGATGATGGTGTTCACCGTCAGATAGGTACGCACACCATGCTGATGGGCTATGGAGCATATCTTCTCCAGATCCTCCAAGCCGAAGTTGGCTGCCGAGCGCGACCGCATGTTCAGGTTGCCCACGCCGAAATACACAGCGTCGGCACCTGCCTGTATCGCCGCCGTCAAGCTCTCGTATGAGCCTACCGGCGACATAATTTCTATTTTCATTTCTGATTCTTTTGTTTCATACAAACGCGTTTTAATGTTTTTTATTATTTTTTTTTGCTAAAACCATATGTAAAAACGTAATAAAACGTATTTTTGCAACGCTTTTTTGAGGATAAAAGCCAACTACTATATATATAAATATACATCTAAATATAAATCTTTCAATTTCTTACAGAAAGGAGCTGAACAAGCCAAATGACTACAAAAACATCCAAAAAACTAATAATTCTTCTTTTTTTATACTCATTTCTTCTGTCATTTCAATTGCAAGCGCAAACCAGTAACATCACTTCGCTTAGCAGCATCACAGACGCATCCGGTCATTATGTCATTACGCAGGACATTGACGCCAGCAGCTTCACGACAAGCATCGCCACTTTCAGCGGCACCCTCGAGGCCGCCATCGACCCCACGACAAAGATGCCTTACCGCATAAATAATCTTAGTGTGCCTCTTTTCACCACCCTCACCGGCACGGTGAAGAATCTGGTGATTGAAGACGTCAGCATCAGCGCCAACACCGGCAACACCGGTGCCATCGCCGCAACAGCTGAGAGCGCGGCACGCATCTACAACATCGGTATCCTGAGCGGCTCGGTGGGCGGTACCGGCAACACCGGCGGCTTGGTAGGTTTGCTCCAAGGCACCGCCCGTGTGGTGAACTGCTACAGCTTCGCCACTATCACTGGCGGCTCCAACGTGGGTGGCATCGTGGGTAACAACAATGCCACTACCACCGCCAGCAGCATCAAGACGATGGTAATGAACTGTATGTTCTACGGCGACATCACGGGCGGCACTACCGTCTCGCCCATCTTCGGCGGCACCAACATCGCCAACCTGCAGGGAGGCCTCAATACCTTCAACTACTACGCCTACGACGAGCTGCAGACCACGGCCATAAGCAACAACAAGTACAATAGCGCGCTGGCTGTTGAGGAGAAGTTCCTGAAACGCCACGAGTTCTACCGTCTGCTGCTCAATAGCAATAAGAAACTGGCGGCCTTCTACGTCACCGGCAATGTGGCTGACGGCGACCAGATGCTCAAGTGGGTACTCGAGACCGCCGACCGCACTATCGACAACCCCAAGCCATATCCCATACTGAAGGCGCAGGGCTATTACCCCTCCATCATCAACCCCGACTTTGCCAACGCCCCCGACAGCGCCACCGTGGGTCGCAACCACGGCGGCAAGATGCCTTCGCCAAGGAATACCCTTAGCGTTACCATCAGCAGTGCGCAGACCACCGGCGGACAGACCAAGCCCACAGGGGCCACAATCACCACCTCGAGCCTGACGCTTGTGCGCACCGACAAGGACTTCGACCGCTTCAACTACAACTACGACAAGGTGCAGCTGCCCTACTACAACGACGTGGGCACAGGCAACTACACGGGTAACCGTGTGGTGACGGGCTGGAAGATCACGGCCATCACCGCCGTCACCGACGACCCCTACACCTCGGCCAACTACCCCACCACGGGCATCAGGGATTTCCCCGACCATAACTACGCCGACCGCAAGAGTTCTAACAAAGACCTTTACTCTGTAAGTGGTCGCGTGTTCTCGCAAGGAGCCTACTTCGATGTACCCTACGGCGTCGACTCCATCACCATCGAGCCCTACTGGGGCAAGGCGCATTATATTGCCGACCCCAACTTTGATGTGGTGTACAAGACCGACTATAAAAACGAAAATAAGCAGAACGTAAGCCAGACCGGCACACAGGTGGCGAACCCCACGGGTGCCACACCCACCCTGTTTAATGGGCAAAAAGTCGAAACCAGTATTGATCGAGCTATAAACAACATTGCCGCCAGCACCGCTTCGGGTGGCTTGGGCGGTTTAGGCCCAACCGTCTACGACAACGCCCTCGTACTCGTGGGCAATCTTCATTTGGCCACTGTTCCGCAAAATGGAACCAATGCTTTCACCATGATGTCGGTGGACGAGGACAACGACCATGAGCCCGACTACAGCCTCATCTATCACCATATTGGCAGATTGAGCATCACCCCTATACGATTTGACTTTCTGAACATCCCCGGCACCGCGCAGGCGCAGAAGCCTAACGGCGCCAGCCTCATCTGCAACTTTACCATCTTCAAGACCAGAGGATGGTTCGAAGTCACCAATACAGCACTTTTCTACACCTCGCAGTTAGAGTATGAGAATCTGGACAAGAACACCAAGACCGACGCTCCTCTCATCCTGCTTGGCGGCGTGGTCGACCAGTTCGTGTCAACACAGTCTTCCAATGTCAATGGCAAAACCATCTACATCCATGTGGGCGGCAACGTGTGGATCAATGAGTTCGGCATGGGCACCCACAGCGACGGCAGCCAATCGACCCCCCATGTGCCGGTGTCGGTGACGGGAGGCGAGTTCCCGGGATTCTACCTCACGGGAACCTACAAGGCCGATGCTCAGGTACGTACAGACAACGCCGAATGCTACATCAGCGGCGGCTATATCCACGAGGCGGCGGGAGCATCGCTCGAACAAATCGACGGCAACGTGCGGTGGCAGATATACAACGCCGACATCGACAACTTCTTCGGCGGCGGCATCAACGACGCCAAGCCCATCACGGGCGACATCACTACGGAAATCTACAACAGCCACGTGACGCTCTTCTGCGGTGGCCCCAAGTTCGGCAACATGCAGCCCAATAAGACCGTCATCACCCGCGCCGAGGGCTGCGTCTTCGGCGATTATTTCGGCGCCGGTTACGGCGGCACCTCTATTGCCAAAAAGAAATATTACGACAAGGACGGAGATCAGAACTGGGGCACCCTTCAAGGCTACTATACCACCGACCAAGGCAAATACTTTGACGGAAGCACCACGCAGTCCTCACAGATAGGCAAGGACTACGGCAAGAAAGGCCCCGGTGTGGCCACCGACTTCGACTATGAGTTCTTCGTGTGGTCCACCGGCACAACGGGTGCCCGACTATATGTCAAGTTCGCTGCTTTCTCGCTGGCGCAATGCAACGATGTGTCATCTAACTTGAAGAATTGTACGATTAACGAGAACTTCTATGGAGGCGGCAACCTCGGAAAAGTCGCTGGTAATGCCACTTCGGTGCTTGAAGACTGTACGGTAAATGGAAATGTTTACGGTGCAGGATATTCTGCTTCTCTTCCCACCGTTGAAGTAAGAGACGCTGGTTTTACAAAAAGTCCTAATTACAACAAGAATTCTGGTATGTTTGAGCCTGGTGTATTTTCCGGCACGACAACATTCACTTGGCAGAACGCTGGTGAAGCAAGCGTAACCTTGACAAACAACCAGTCAGGAAGCGATTTAACAAACCATATATTGTATACGAATGCCGACCTTACAACTCTTGGACGAGTGATGGGCGATGTGTCGCTCACCATTACCGGCACCTCGCACATTCTGGGCGATGTATATGGTGGCGGAGCCTTGAGCGATGCCAATACCAATGCAAGCAACACTACGACTGTAAACATTCTTGGTGGCATATACGATGGCAACATCTATGGCGGCGGTCAGGGACGTTTGGCTGATGTCGTCAATGATATTGAAGCTGTGGCCGCCAAAGTGAACGGCGTGGTAACAGTGAATATAGGCTCCGACGATGGCGGCGGCATCTATTCGGGCGACGCCAACCTGACAGCAAGTTCGGTATACGGCTGCAACAACACCAACGGCTCGCCGCAGGCCGATGTGTTTGTAAATGTGTACAAGACGGCTCGGACGACCGGAACGAACACCATAGATGATGCTGGCTATGCCATCGACCAGGTGTTTGGCGGCGGCAATGCGGCCGACTATGCCCCTGAGGATGGCAATGCCGCATCCACTAAGAAAGCGACGGTGCATATCTATACTTGTGACAACACCATCAGACGTATATTCGGCGGCGGCAACGCTGCTGCGGCCCAAGGTGTGGCTACAATCGTCGACGGCGGCCGCTTCGACTGGGCCTTCGGCGGCGGCAACGGAGAGATTACGGCTGCCAATATCGGCAATGGCGGTGTGGCGCTGACCGTGAATGGTGGCATTTTCAACCACCTCTTCAACGGAAGCAACAAGAACGGTACTATCGGAGGCTCCATCACGGCCTCTTTGTCGAGTGCGAGCGGATGCGAGGAGGATATCAAGGAGTACTTCTGCGGCAACAACCTGATGCCCATCACTACAGACCTTACCACGACTATTGTCTGTAACACAGAACACCCCGTTTATATCACCGACCTCTATGGCGGCTCGAATCTGGCATCAATCACAGGCAATGTCACGCTTACTGTCGAAGGCGGCGTAATAGACAATGTCTATGCCGGCAGCAAGGGCACGAATGAAACCGACGCCAGCATCAGCGGCAATGTGCTGCTCAACATCCACGGCGGCACTATCGGCAACGCCTTCGGAGGCAGCAATGTCAAGGGTACCATTGGCGGCACAATAACGGTCAATGTGTATGAGAACAGCGAGTGTGCGCTGAGCATTGACAATGTCTACGGTGGCGGCCAGCTGGCACCCTACAGCCATTCTACTGGTTACCCGGAAGTCAACATCATAAAAGGTACTGTCAACCAAGATGTGTTTGGCGGCGGCCTTGGCTCAGGTGCTGTGGTTACTGGTTCGCCTAAAGTGACCATTGGCGCCAAGAGGGAGTCGGTGGCTTATCCCTGCCGTGTGGGAGGCGATGTGTTTGGTGGCGGAAATGCTGCTGCCGTCAACGGCAACACCGATGTCGAGGTGACGAATCAGGCCGTTGTTAACCGAAATGTCTTTGGTGGCGGAAACACCGCAGCCGTCAGCTCCAATACCGAGGTCAAGCTTACGGGCGCAGCCAAGGTTCACGGCAACGTTTACGGTGGCGGCAACCAAGGCCAGATAGGAGGAAACACTAAAGTCATCGTCAACGGCGAAGTTACTCCGTAACCGTCATCGACAAACAGAGATAATATCGTAGGCAGTAAGGAATTCCTGCCTACGATATTTTTTATATATATACAAAAAAAATGTATATTTGCATATAGAAATGATATACGAAAGCTATATGATTTTTCTTGCGAACTAGCTAACTTTTAGATAGTTTGTCGGCAAGAAAAATTTGTTATATATAATGAATAAAAGCAATATACATATAAAGAAACATCTTTTTTCATACTTGTTCCTGCTGGTCTTTTTGTTGGGCTGCGGAGCCATCAAAGCGCAGACGGATTACTCGGGAATATATTATATTGCAAGCACTGGTTACAATTCCGCCAACACGACAACCAACTATTACCTCTGCCCAACGGAGGGCTGGTGCTATTATCAGGCCACCGACGACTTTACCAGCCAACCAAACGAGACACCCTTCCTCACAACGCACAAATGCCGTGACGGAGTTTACGATGTCAACGCAAAAGCAGTGTGGTATGTCGAGAAACACCCCACAGAGGATTATTACTACATCCGACGCGTCTCAGATGGCAAATATATCGTTTTGAACGGCCAGATCAACACGACTGGCGATGTCAACCGAATGCGTGTGCACCTGGAGGCGCTGGCAGAGCCCGACGACAAGGCTCTTTTTGCCCTGTTGCCCGATCCGGATGGAACGGCTTTGAATATCAAGCCCAAAACCCTTAATACATATCTCACCGTCAACGGTGGCAACGACAACAACCTTGTAGGCGTCTCGGGCAAGACTGGTGGTCCAACTGGCTATGTCAACACCAAGGGTATCATCGGTATATATGCAACGCGAGACAACAATTCGAAATTCTATCTTGAGAATGCCGCCATCCACCCACCTGTTATCACCAACAATCACGATGGTACATTCACTATCACTGCCGAGGCGGGAGCCACCATCTATTATACTACCGATGGAACCACCCCTACCTTGTCTACTCCTAACACCGGTTCAACGCCAGTCACTATCTATCAGACAGAAAGTTTGGCCATTATCAAGGCTATGGCTCACATAGCAGGCGATCCTTACCCGTCGGATGTCTCTACATTCAATCTTCCTGTCTGCGAACGCCCTAACATCGTGGTGAACAATGGTGATGTTTCTATCTCCTGTGCCACCTTGGGGGCAACCATCCACTATACCACCGATGGCAGCGAGCCAACCAATTCGTCACCGACCTATAGTGGCTCTTTCAATCTTGGCAGCTCCACAATTGTGCGTGCCATCGCCACAAAGGCGGGTTACCGCAAATCCGACGAGGCCGTATATCTTCCACCTCTCACAGTGCATTCATCAAGCGAAATGACGGATATGAGCCGCCGATATTTCCTTGCCAGCGACTTTATTTCCACGGCTTCGATCGGTACCAGCGACAATCCCTTTACGGGAGTCATCGACGGCCAGCTGAACACTGTCAGCGGTCTCGACCATCCGCTTGTGGCTTATGCTGACGGGGCGACGATAAAGAATGTATTTGTTGACAACGTGAACATCAGTGGCGGCACCAATGTCGGAGCCATCTGCAATGAAGCCGCAGGTTCCACCCGTATTTACAACTGCGGCGTACTGGCCAGCAATAGCACGGTGGAAAAAGATGCTGACGGATATGACGTCATCACTTCGTGCAGCAGCACCATCAGCGGCAGCGGATATGTGGGTGGCATCGTGGGCCTGCTGGACGGCACTTCGCGCGTCATCAACTGTTTCAGCTATGCCAATATCACGGGAGGCAACTATGTGGGTGGCATAGTGGGCTACAACAATGTGGCTACCACAGCGAACAGCATTAATACGATGGTGATGAACTGTATGTTCTATGGCGAAGTGGGTGGTACATCGATTGCTCCCGTCTACAACGGTCAGATTATCACCAACGACGGCGATGACAACGGCATCAACAACTTCAACTACTTCCGCATCGAAGCGGCTTACATTCAGGATAACAATATTGCCAAAGTCTATAACTGTGCCCTTGGCGCCGAGACACGCTTCCTGCAGCGTTTTGAGTTTTACCGTCACTTGCTCAACAGCAACCGTGAGTTGGCTGCCTGGTGGGCCACGGATGATGCTGCAAACAAGGACGAGATGATGAAATGGGTGATGGAACCCAGCCAGATAGGAACCGCCACACCCTACCCTATCCTTAAAACCCCTGGCAGATATGCTTCGGTGGTCAATTACACCCCCAGCACCACACCCTACGACGATGCTAACCGCCACAAAGGCCGCAAACTGACCAGCGAAGGCGACAATGGTGTGCTGCACGTCACCATACAAATGGGGACGGGTGGTGATCAATACTCGGCTCCGACAGGTGCCGGACTAAAGCCTGGCGAATCAGGTGTATTTGATCTTATTATCACCGACAAGGATTTTGAACACTTCAACTTTAACTACGGCAAGGTGCAGTTGCCATACTATAACGACTACTGCAACGGCAACTATACGGGAAACCGTGTGGTCACCGGTTGGAAGATCACCAGTATCACCGGTGGCACGACAGGAACCTACACCACAGGAGACGATGTCACCTATACGGACGGAGTATTGACTGCCACACCCTACAACTTCGCCGACCGTAAATGTACCGACAAAGACCTCTACAGCACCAGCGGCCGTGTATTCAATCAGGGCGCCTACTGGGATGTGCCCGAAGGGGTGACGGCTATCACTATCCAACCTTATTGGGGCAAGGCTGTTTATCTGTCCGACGCCTATTGGGATGTGACCTATAAGAATGGTACTGGAACTGATTTCACTAAAGCAGGATATATAAATGATGCTATGACCACTCCCATCAATGTCACCACCGTTGGTGGAAATCAGCGCTATAACAATGGTATTTCCACTTTTAACGGCCAGCCTGTTTTTACCTCTATAAGCGACGCTATCTCAAGTTCGAAAGATAATGGTCTTTTTAAGGGGGCTACAGAGAGTGCCAGTCATACCGTTTATGATTATGCTGTGGTGCTTGTGGGCAATTATCACCATACTTCCGCCCCAGAAGCAAATGAAATAAAGCCCTATACGGTTACCTCTATTGACTTGGATGGCGACAATGAACCGGACTATTCTTTAATACTTCGTTTTAACGCTCGTCAGGGCTTCCATCCCGTAAGATACGATTTTTTGAACATGATAGGACTTGGTATGGCACAGAAGACGACAGGCGGCACAGGTTCATACAATCTGGGTATTATGCAGCCCAAATATTGGTTCGAGGTGACCAACACCGCCCTCTTCCGCGTTACCCAATTCGAATATAGTGGAAATGAAAGGGTCAAGAAACCCTATATCCTACAGGGCGGTGTCATTGAGCAATGGGTTACACAGCAGCAGGATGCGGGAGACAGAGTTTCGTATTTCCACGTGGGAGGTAACGTGTGGTTCAAGGAGTTCCATCGCGGCAGCCACCAAGACCATACAAACAAGAGCACCCCACATCCGCCAATATCTGTCACAGGAGGAGACTTCGACAGATTCTACCTCACAGGATTCTATCAGTCGCAGGCCAAAATTTACGATGACAACGCCGAATGCTATATCAATGGCGGAAGGTTTGGAGAGATGGCCGGTGCAGGAATGGAAGGCATAGGTACTTCTGCCGGCAATGGTAACATCACTTGGATGATCGACAACGCTGATATCGATGAGTTCTATGGAGGTGGCATCAACTTTGACAAGCCTGTTTTTGGCAATATCAATACAATCATCTCAAACAGCTACGTGCGTCAGTACTGCGGCGGTCCAAAATACGGCGATATGAAAAGCGGACGAACTGTCACCACAACTGCCACCAACTGTGTTTTCGGCACCTATTTCGGTGCTGGCTATGGCGGCAACTCATACAGCCGTTATGCTCCGGCCAATAGAAACAATGTAATTAATTTGCCTGGCAATGGTACGCCTCCCGGAAATAGCAATGTAACATTTTTTAATTCGTGGAACGACTGGGTGTTGGCGGAGTATAAGCAAACTTATAACGCCACATACGGCGGCATCTCCACACAGATTGATTATCAATTCATTCCCATGTCAAGCAATATCAGCAATGTGGCTCGTCTATGGGTTGAATTTGTCGGTTTTTCGCTGGCCACAACACATAATGTCACATCAGTGCTGAAGGGTTGCACCATCTTAAATGATATCTATGGCGGTGGCAGTCTTGGCATGGTCGACGGGCCTGTGACATCCACGCTTGAAGATTGTATTGTATACGGAAGTGTTTTCGGCGCCGGCTATTCGGCATCACTACCTACGGTTGAAGTGGATCAAATAGGTTTCCAATCCGAACCATACTATTACGAAAGTCTTGGTACTTATCGTACGGGGGTCAAAGGCCCGACAACAACTTACAGATGGGAGCACGCTGATGCCATCAGTATCGACAATGTCAACCATATCTTATATACCACAGTAGAACTCGACGGTCTTGGCAAGGTTATAGGCGATGTGGAGGTGAGAATTTATGGCAACACCAAAGTGTTTGGCAGTGTCTACGGCGGTGGCAACCAAGGTGAAGTGGATGGCAATACAAAGGTGATTGTCAATCAAGAACACCATGAATAAAAAAAAGCCCCGTTCCCGGGGCTTTTTTTTTGAGGTCAATTCTGGCTTATATCATCCTCACAAGGCGGACGACCACATTGCCGGGAATGTCGGTCATTGGCACATAGTCGCCGCTGAAAATGCATTCATTCTCGGTCAGGCTGTTGATAGTGTACTCAAAGTGCATACCGCTGCGCGGGGTGATGGTCAGCTGGTCGCCGTTGACGCTCCAGGTAAAGCCGTTGTTCTCGGTCTCGCCATTGTCATTGGCCAAGCCGGTACCGTCTTCTTCCATAATGAAGATCACATTCTCCGGTGTCATATCCTGGCCGTCGACAGTCATATTGTCCACCTGCCAAGTTCCGACAATCATCTCGGCGCTATAGCCATTGTTGCCGTTGTTGCCGTTGTTGTCACCGTCGTTGTCTGTCTCGCAGCTTGCTGCGCATAACGTTGCCATTGCTACAAAGCAAAGGATCAGATTGATTTTTCTTTTCATAATAATGGATTTGATTGTTTAAAATGTATTAATTGACTATCGAATAACGTTGTGGTCCATAATATATTGTATTGGAAGCGATTTTTTGAAGGTGAGGTAAAAACCGCCAGGATCAACGCCATCTTGCCAAGGTGCGGAGTAGCCTTATTTCCCTCCTTTATAAAGGTCGAAGACGTTCATGGTGGTCCATTGTGTCGCTCGCACGTCGTTGTCCCTCACCGTGGCGTCGTAGTGCATGGTGCGTCCGCCCAGGGTGGCATCCACAAAGGCGTCAAACTCTTGTATCGTATAACTCATCAGCGACGCCACTTCGTGACCGATACCATCGAAAACAAAGAACCAGTGGCTGTAGCCTTGCTTTTCGAAGAGCTTGTGCAATTTCTTGGCACCATAAAGACCCGATCGCAACACCGGCGGAAACTTCTTGTAGTTGACAATCCGGTCCTTGTTGCCGTGCAGTATGAAAGTCGGAACCGGCGCTGTCTGGTAGTGCGGACGCTCGTGGTCGCAATAGATGGCACCCGAATAGGCCACCACGGCGGCAGGCTTCCAACCGGCCGGCAACTCCTTGGCAGGCCAATAGGAGTTGCAGCGGCAATACTCCATCTGCATCACGCTGATGGCACCGGCGCTACTGCCACACAGCACCACCCGCCGCTTGCTGACACCCCACGCGTCGGCATTGCGGCACACATAGGCAACAGCCGCCGCACAGTCCTCTGCGCCAATATTGATGGCGTCCCTGAAAATGCGCTGCATATTGGTCAGCCGGATGGTGTCGCCCTGCACATCGCGCAGATGCAGCCGGTAGTCGATGGCCACTGCCGTATAGCCGCGCTTGGCCAACGTCTGGCAGTACTGGCGGCTGCTTTCGTTGTCGCGGGCACCGCTGAAAAAACCTCCGCCAAACATAAAAATCACACAGGCTGAGTCGGGCCGCACAATTGTCGGTGTGTAGACATCCATCAGCAGCGACAGGTCGCCTCGCTTTACAAATTCATACGTCTTCGGAACAACGGTGTCGACATCCACCTGCATGGTCTGCCCATAGGCGCATCCCGCCCACAACATCAAAAACAGACCCACACCTCGCAATCCTCGTGCCATATATATTAAATGTATATTCTATTAAAACATCAAATGCATTCCCAAGCCGGCGCTGAAACGCTCGTAGTTGAAATAGTTGTTTTCCGTCGGCCAGTCGGTCAGGAAGGCGTATGCCACGTTGACCGAGAATTTCACTTTCTGCCATCCGAATCGGAACATCAGCTGCGGCTGCAGCAGGAAGTGCACCTGGTCGTGCCGCTCAGCCAAGGTCTCGGTTCCGTCCGACAGTCGCTCTATCTTGTCCCATTTCGGGGTGAGCAATCCGCCCTTCAGGCCCATGCCGACATCAATTCCGCCATCGTCCAATCCGGCCCATCCGAAGTTGATCTGACTGAACACCAGATTGTAACTGCCGTCCACCGTGTAATGATGATGGTTCAGATCACCCACCGAATCGTCATACGACAATCCGTGACCATATCCCAAGTAGCACTCCAGCACCGCATTCCCAAAGGGGAAATAAGTGCCACCGGCCGCCTGGAAATAGCAGTTCTTGAAATCCGTGACGCTCGCAGAAGCCTGCACGCCAAACATGTCAAGCGGAGCCCATGCCACCGTGGCATTCAGTGCCGGTGCCACCAGCAGCGGCGCCGACATCGACACCGAACCGTCCACATGCAACTGGCCGCGCTCGCTCAACAGCGGTATGTCAACATTGTGCGGATGGTACACCACACACGATCCGAACACTACCACCGTCAGCAGCAACACTATATATTTCTTCATACTTATATGATTTTCAATTTTAAAATTCATATTGACCTCCTGTTTTATTTGATTGTTTGCAAATGCAAATATACGATTTTTTCACTTCATGCCACACAATGTGACAAATTGTCATATTTTTGTGCAACGCTCATTTTGGCACATTTCTTGATTCATTCCTTCATGGTTTTGCTTCATCGCAATCCCAACCAATCAAATCATTCACGAACAAAAATAAAAAATAATACAATTATGGGAAAAATCATAGGAATCGACTTAGGAACAACCAACAGCTGCGTCTCCGTTATGGAAGGCAATGAGCCTGTGGTTATTATGAACAGCGAAGGCAACCGCACCACCCCGTCGGTGGTCGGATTCCTCGAAAACGGCGACCGCAAGGTGGGCGACCCCGCCAAACGCCAAGCCATCACCAACCCCCACAACACCGTTTATTCAATCAAACGCTTTATGGGCGAAACCTACGACCGCGTCCAGAAAGAAATTGAAGCCGTACCCTACAAAGTGGTGAAAGGCGACAACAACACGCCGCGCGTCGACATCAACGGACGTCTCTACACCCCGCAGGAAATCAGCGCCATCGTGCTTCAGAAAATGAAAAAGACCGCTGAGGACTTCCTCGGCAGCGAGGTGACCGAGGCCGTCATCACCGTCCCGGCCTACTTCAACGACAGTCAGCGTCAGGCCACCAAAGAGGCCGGCGAAATTGCAGGTCTCAAAGTGCGTCGTATCGTCAACGAGCCTACGGCTGCTGCTCTGGCCTACGGCCTTGACAAAAAGAACCAGGATATGAATGTGGCCGTCTTCGACCTCGGTGGCGGTACGTTCGATATCTCGATTCTGAACCTGGGCGACGGCGTGTTTGAGGTCAAGTCGACCAACGGCAACACGCATCTGGGCGGCGACGACTTCGACCTCAAGATCATCAACTGGCTGGCCGACAGCTTCAAGAGCGACAAGGGCATCGACCTGCGCAAGGACCCGATGGCTATGCAGCGTCTGAAAGAGGCTGCCGAAAAGGCTAAAATCGAGCTTTCCTCGAGCCAGGAGACCGAAATCAACCTGCCTTACATCACCGTTGCCGACGGCGTGCCGCAGCACCTTGTGATGAAACTGACCCGCGCCAAATTCGAGCAGCTCTGCGACGACCTGATCCAGGCCACCATCGAGCCCTGCCGTAAGGCAATGAAGGACGCAGGCTTGACCAATAGCGATATTAATGAAGTCATTCTGGTCGGCGGTTCGACCCGTATCCCCGCCGTTCAGAAGAAAGTCGAAGAGTTCTTTGGCAAGGTGCCCAACAAGGGTGTCAACCCCGACGAAGTTGTGGCCATTGGTGCCGCCATCCAGGGCGGTGTCCTCACCGGCGAAGTCAAGGATGTGCTGCTGCTCGATGTCACCCCGCTTTCGCTGGGCATCGAGACCCTCGGCGGCGTGATGACCAAACTGATCGACGCCAACACCACCATCCCCACCAAGAAGAGCCAGGTCTTCAGCACCGCTGCCGACAACCAGCCTGAGGTCGAAATCCACGTGCTGCAGGGCGAGCGCCCGATGGCTGCCGACAACAAGACTATTGGCCGCTTCCATCTGGCTGGAATTCCGCCAGCACCGCGTGGAGTGCCCCAGATTGAGGTCACCTTCGACATCGACGCCAACGGCATCCTCAACGTCAGCGCACTCGACAAGGCCACCGGTAAGAGCCAGAACATCCGCATTGAAGCTTCGAGCGGTCTGAGTGACGACGAGATTAAGAGAATGAAGGCTGAGGCCGAAGCCCATGCCGCCGACGACAAGAAGGCCAAAGAGGAAATCGAGAAGATCAACGCCGCCGACAGCATGATCTTCCAGAGCGAGAAGAATCTGAAAGACTACGGCGACAAGCTGCCCGCCGACAAGAAGAACGCCATCGAGAACGCCCTCAACGAACTGAAGGCTGCCCACAACGCCCGCAACGTCAGCCAGATTGACAGCGCCATGGAGAAAATCAACGCCGCTTGGCAGGCCGCCAGCCAGGATATGTACAACGCCCAGCAGCAGGCCGGCCCCCAAAACCCCGGCCAAGGCTTCCAAGGCAACCCCGGCCAGCAAGGCCCAACCGGTAACAGTTCCAAAGGCAACGACGACACCGTCACCGACGTCGACTACGAAGAAGTGAAGTAAAGAGCCGGTGGCTCTTTACGATAGCGAAGCGGAGAAAGACACCCTCGCGGTGTCTGCGGTCTCCGGGACCGCCCCGCGGATTCGAATACCACGGTAAATTCAGAAGCTTCACAATCACAACCAGCAAAAAAGAGGTGCAATCATACGGTTGCACCTCTTTTTTTTGCTATGCGGAGATAAAGTTGTATATTCGCCGCAAAATATGCGGAGAATAATAATTGTATAATCCGTTATGTCGGATTTGCAATCCTACACTTGTTACTATCAGGATTTGTAATCCGCCAAGAATCAATTCTGTAATGATTTATTTTTGCAGATTGCAAATCCTTTTATTAATTTGCGTCGGATTGCAAATCCGCCGCAACGGGGGAGAGGACCTAATCACCCTCTCGCCCCGCGGACGCATAAGTGTCGGTGCCGACAACAAGGTCAGCTTCACTGCCGACCCCGACGGCAACTTCCGCTACCAAATGCCCGGCGACGAGGCGTGGGCACAGCGCATGCTGAACCTGATACGTGCATCAAACCGATAGTTTCCCGACACAACAAGTTCTACCACAAAGTTTTTTCCAAAAGCGAAGGGAGCGCCAGAATTGACGCTCCCTTTCTTATGCCTTCTTGGCGGGTTCTTTATGAGTTATGCATTCTTACATTGGGCATCTCCCCAATTAATCAGTCTAAAAGTCGTCGTTTACAGCCAGCTTCTTTTTGGCCGAAGCAATTATGCCTAATAGTGTGTCGTATTCTGTTTGGTTAAGATTTTTGAAATATTCAAATGCCTCTCTCGCCAACTCCAATTCCGCAGTGTGTTTTGTAAGTTCCTTTTTCCCCATTTGAGACGTGTCCTTGTTTTCAATGTGTTCGAGTAAACTCTTTGCGCTCATATAATCGAAATTCTGACGGTTTTCATTTGTAACAGGCCAACTATAACTTTTTACATTTTTGGTCAATTCATATCTTACTTTATATGTAAAGATAATGTTGTTGACTTTGACACGATACCTTCCATCCTTACACTCGATTGTCATTCTGTAAACCAAGTCGTCATTCAAAACCCGAATTTTTACATCTGGACTTGTAAAACCTGTACAAATCACTTTCCATTCGGGTGTGATTCTATATGAGCCTTCAAAGATAAGTTTGTAGTTGTCATCATCCCGCAGAATGATTTTACCCGACATACTCGTGGCTAGCTCAAGTGCATTTTTGTACACGGTTTCTTTGGGCAAAGAACACTCAACCACTTCTGATAGTTCTCCAACACTATCAGCATTGAGAGGATAAACCACCTGCGAGGTTGCAGTAAGGCTCATTGAAATAAAAGCCAATGCAAAAACAAATCTGAAAAAAAGCTTCATAATGCTATTTATTATTTGTTAAATGCTTTTTCAACATACTTGGTGAGTTCTCGGTCAATCGTCCGAGGACCATAGAAATAACCTTTGACTCCTTGTCTGTGCAACTCATCCATTGTCAATAGGTCGGAATTTGTCTCAGAAATGAGTTCCAGACGAAAGTATCTGTTTTTCTCCAATCCTTTCTTTAATTCTACCACATCGCCCCAATAGTTCTTGTCTATTTTTGCCTCACTGGAAGGAATGTCGGTTGCAATGACATTCATCTTGTAGCGGATGCGCATTGCAGGCTTGGTGCAATAGATGTACACTACATCGCCCACCTCGAAGTTGGCTGACTGCTTCCAGTCCACATGATTATTGTGTTTCGACAAGAACCTGGAAATGTCGAACTTGCTGCTGTTAGATGGTATTATCCAATTGTTCATTTTTCAAATATCAATAAATGATTAAACTTATTTCTACTTTCGGCCGTAGAGCCGGAAGCCAATGTATGAATAAGGGGCACGAAGAAAGGCGCAAATCCTTTCGTTATAATTGTCACTTATTCTTTGAGAAGGTGGTCTGGAAATACCTTTGTGTAAATAAGTGGGAAAGAATCCACGCCATTGCGTGAACCATCCGCAATCTTATTTCCACACAGGTGTAAATGATTTTCCAGACCGTTTACTCAAAGGAAACAAGAGCGTCAAGCTCAATATGTCATCTCAATTATATTTCTACGTTTTATGTCATCATCATTTTATCATTTTCACACTTACAATTTTTCTATTTCTTCCGCTGTCAGTCCTGTGTATTTTGTAATCAATTCAGGCATCAATCCATCGGCTTTCATGCGGCGGGCAAGTTTCGCCATTTCATCGTCGACGGAGTCCTCGTAGTCGTCGGGAGCAGACTCCCAAGCCTCCCAATCGGTGTCGGCGAGGTACTTGGCCACCCGCTCACGCAGTTCTGGAATGCCGTTGATGGCTGTGTCATAAAGAGTTTCCGAGACAATGTGGGCATAGTCGTGCACCAGAACATGGCGCATGCCTTGTACCGTTTTCCATGAAGTATCAGGATGTGCCTTCTTGAAAGCTTTGCTCAACATATAGGCCGCTTCACCCACAATCTCCACGTTCTTCATTACAGAATAGTAAATGATTTTGTCGGCGACAAACGACTCAAAGGTGTGGCCGTTGATAAATCTCGCAACGTTATCGGAATACTCAATGATATCCGCCAGACGGCCTTTATCTCTCGCTCTTTCTCTCATAAATCAGTATTTTATCACGATTGGCAGTTTCTGCAGCATACGGACGGAGGGAACCTTCCTCCACCAAATCGACTTCACGTCCGAGCAGTTCCTGCAAGTCCATCAGCATACCACCATGGGTAAATAGGGTAAATGGCTTGCCGGAGCGGTCGGGCACGAAGAGAATATCCACGTCGCTTTGTGGTGTTTCCTCACCCCGGGCAAAGGAACCAAAGAGCCATGCCTTCAAGACCGGCTGGGTCTTGAAGTATTCGGCAATGGTTTGTGTTATCTGTGGAGTGCTCATAGCTCGCAATAATATATTTTCGACTGCAAAAGTACAAACATTTTTTGAATCTGCCAAATAATATATAGATATAGGTAAAATGGATTGGTGCCAACCGCACAAAAACCTCTTTTTGGGGGAGTGTGGGAGTGTAGGTTACAGTTTTGCAAACAATAATTCATCCTTCAAGCATGCCTCTTCGGTCGTCAGCGCGTTGATTTCCGTCATCCACGTGGTGTTGCCATTCGCACGGAACGTGGCTTGGAGTATAAGAATGTTCCTAATGATTTATCTTATGTATTAATTGATAAACAGATACTATATAACGCCCTTCCAACACTTTTTTTGTATTCCGCCACTGTCGGACAGAAGGTGGAGCAGCGGACTCGTTTTCAGATTCCATTTGCTGCATTTGTTGTTGTAGTGAAAGTGGTCTGACAATCACCATTAGCGCTTCTTAATAACTGTCAAAAAAATATTTGTACAACTCAAGTATTTTTCATTATTTTGCAAATCAATTGGGGTAGACCTTCCGCAGGTTCTACTGCCTTAATCGCAAAAACAAACATATTAAAAATCAAAATTATAAAAGAAATCACTTCAATCCATTCTACAACAATATTATCGACCTCTGATTTCGGAAACAGGGAAAAGGGATGTTGACCAAAACAACAATTTGTCGCCCGATGGTACACTCCCCTACCCGACTGCCAAAAAGACAATTCGCAACATAACATAAACCATCATCACAATGTCATCATTTGCCGATCTATCCGCCTGGGCTTGGCTCATACAGTTCTTCATCATCGTGCTGGCACTCCTTGTCGCCAACCTTGTGCGTTGCAATGTGCCGCTGTTCCGCCGCAGCCTGCTCCCCTCAGCCCTTCTGGCCGGTCTTCTCATCCTCTGCCTGAAACCTATGGGGTTCTTTTCTGCCATGGTGGACAAGCATTCCATGGAAATCATCACCTATCATGCCTTGGGCCTTGGATTTGTAGCCATGGCGTTGAAAAACAAGAAAATCGAAAGCGCCACTTCCACCATGAAAGTCGTCGAAACGGGTGCCGTCACCGCAAGCACCTATATCATTCAGGGGCTTGTGGGATTGCTCATCACCGTTCCGCTGTTCCTTTGGTGGAACGGTTCTGAATTCTTCTATGCCTCTGGTCTGCTCCTTCCGATGGGCTACGGTCAAGGACCCGGACAGGCGCTCAACTTTGGCATCACCTTTTCCGGTTGGGCCGATGGTCAGGGGCTGGTGTTTCACGGCGCCGATTTCGGACTCAGCATCGCTGCCATCGGTTTCATCGTGGGAAGCCTTACCGGCGTGGTGTATATGAATGTCCTGCGCCGCCGCGGAAAACTGAAAATCAAAGAAAAAGTATCTGAGCGATACACCCTTGCCGACTACGAGACCGAGGGCGAAATCCCCCATTCCGAATCCATCGACAAACTCACCGTCCAGCTCTGTCTCGTCTTGCTGGTCTACGCCCTGGTGTTCGCACTGATGTTTGCCATCCAGCAGCTCGACTTGGGCGATTTTGGCACCAAGACCCTCAAACCGCTCGTGTGGGGCTTCAACTTCCTTTGGGGCACCCTGTTCGGCGTGCTTGTCAAATGGATCATCGGCCGTCTGCGCAGAAGCAACCTGATGCAACGCGAATATATCAATAACTACACCCTCGACCGCATTGCCGGCACCTGCTTCGACTTCATGATTGTGGCCGGCACCGCCGCCATCGACTTCAACAACCTGCGCGGACTCTGGCTGCCACTGATACTGGTCTGCTCCATCGGCGCCACCGTAACGTTCTTCTACGTGCTGCGCTGCTGCCGCAAACTGTATCCGGGCTACGAATACGAGGGCTTCTTCTCCATGTTTGGCATGCTGACGGGCACGGCGAGCAACGGCATGATTCTGCTCCGCGAAATTGACCCTCGCTTCGAAACGCCCGCCGCCAACAACCTGGTGCTCCAGACCATTCCCGCACTGGCATTCGGCTTTCCGGTGCTGCTGCTTATGGGATTTGCTCCCCAAAGCTTGCAAAACACGCTCATCACCATCGGCATCATGGCCGTGGCGCTGCTGCTATTCTGCCTGTTTATTTTCAGAAAAAGAAAAACAAAACATTAAACACTACCGTCATGAAAAGAAAAATGCGTGTCACGCTTGCCTGTGCAAGTCTGTTCTTGTTATTTCAGTTCTCGGTTTCCAACCCCCTCGCGGCACAGGATTCCGCCCAGCATATCCGCAAGGGCTGGACTTTCGGCGTCCTGCCTAGCGTGGCCTTCGATGCCGACCTCGGCCTGCAGTATGGGGCTTTGACCAATATCTATTACTTCGGCGACGGCTCCACCTATCCGGAATACCTGCATTCCTTCTATGCCGAAGCGGCCTACACCACCAAACATTTCGGCATCTTCAGACTTTCATACGACTCCAAACATCTGATTCCCAACCACCGCCTGAGCGTCGACCTCACCTATCTGCCCGACCAGATGTGCGACTTCTACGGCTTCAACGGCTATGGGGCCAAGTATGTCGCCGCCTACGCTGACCCTGACGATCCGGCCTATATCACTCGCGCTTTCTACAAATATCGACGCGATTTGTTCCGCTTTTCGGCCGACATTCAGGGCGAAATCCGCAAACCGTGGTTCTGGAATGCGGGCATCGGCGTGCTCCATTTCGGCGTCGGCCCTGTCAATGTGGATCGGCTCAACAGATTCACTCGCGACGAGGCTGATTATCTGCCCGACACAACGTCACTCTTCGACCAATATGTCTCCTATGGTTATATCGGTGCCGATGAAGCTACCGGCGGCACACATCCTTACCTGCATGGCGGCGTCACCTACGACTCGCGCGACCGCCTACAAAATCCCACCCAGGGCGTCCACGCCGATGCCTTCCTAACCTACTATGCAGGCTTGGGTTCGTTGAGTGATTATAATGATTTGAAATTCAACGCTAACTGGCGGCAGTATATCACACTCATTCCCAATCGTCTCATCCTGGCTTACCGTTTGGGCACCCAGCTGAACGTGGCCGGCAACTGCCCGTTCTATCTCAACACATACATCAATCAGCTGTACATGCAACGCGTTGTTTACGAAGGCCTTGGTGGCGCCAACTCGGTGCGCGGCATCATGCGCAATCGCATCCTTGCTCCTGGCGTGGCCTTCGCCAACTTTGAGCTTCGCATGCAACTGCTTTCCTTCAAAGTGGGCAAGAACATGTTCTACATAGGTCTCAACCCATTCCTCGACGCCGGTATGGTTGTCCAGCGTTACGACCCCGTGGTCAATGATCCTATTGCCGACCCCTATGTCACTGAAAACTTCTACTATTTGCGCATCTACCGTCCTCACCCTTCCGGCGGCTGCGGTTTGAAAGTGGCCATGAACGACAATTTCGTCCTCAGCGTCGACTGGGCTACCGCCTTCGACAAGAAAGACAATGCCAAGTTCAACAACCTCTATATCAAGATGGGCTATATGTTCTGATTCCCAGCATAAAAAGATCTGGTCTGATCCCCATCATTCTGTTTTCGGACGCCTGTAAAATAAATAATGCTTTTTTGCGTAAATAGCATCAAATAGAACCGTCCACCACTGTTTCTGAAATGAAAACCGACCATCTGAACATAGCCCCTATGAGGCGCGACGATGTCGACGAATGTGCCGAACTGTCCGTTCAGGCTTTCGCCGATTACGAATATTTCACCAACTTCTTCCCCAATGTGCATGAACGGCTTCCGTTCATGCGCGCCATGATTCAGAGCGAATACCGCTCCACCCGACGTCGCGCACATTTCCTCATGGCTCGCCACGAAAGGGTCGCGGCCGCCGTTGCCGACCTCTTCCCTCCTAATTGGAAGAAGCCCTCCGACCTGCATTATCTGCTGCATGGATGGGGCAAGGTGCTGCGACTGCCCAAACAGGACATCATTAAGCAATGGCTGGCTATGGACCAGAATGCGGGTCGCTTTTGCCACACGCTGCTGGGCGGCTCCACCTGGTACCTCAGCTCGCTGACCGTCAGCCCCACCCTTCAAGGCAAGGGATTCGGCCGCGAAATGCTGATGCAGTGCGTCATACCCTACATCCTCCAAAATGGCGGCACTCGCCTGTGCTTCTTCACCAACAGCAAGAGTAACTTGGAATTTTACCAGCATCTGGGATTCGTTGTGGTGGACTACCAAGAACTGGATTGTTTCGGCAACAAAATGGGCAGTTGGAGTTTCCTCAAAGAACTTTAGCCGACAGTTGGCCACACTCATCAAGACTAAAATAACAAGATAATGATACAAAAACACTGCCACCAGTGCGGTACTGCACTGATCGAAAAGGAATTGGAGGGCGAGGGTATTGTGCCCTACTGCCCCCAATGCAAGGATTACCGTTTCCCGATGTACAACGTCGCCGTAAGCATGGTGGTCATCGACGAACAAAGCGGCAACATCCTGCTGATCAAACAATACGGCAGACCTCATTTCATTCTGGTGGCGGGCTACGTGAACCGTGGCGAGGCGCTTGAAGAGGCGGTCAAACGCGAAATCAAGGAAGAGACCAACCTCACCGTCAGCCGTATCATCTACAACCGAACCAGTTTCTTCGAGCCTTCCAACACACTGATGTGCAACTTCACAGCCTTCGTTTCCGACGCAAGCCTGCTGTCTCCCAATGGTGAAATCGACGCTTACCAGTGGTTTTCTCCCGTCGATGCCCGCCGCAACATCCGACCCGACAGCCTCGCCGAAAAATTCTTGAATGCTTATTTGGACAAGGTCGAGAAGCCAACCGGCCAAAGCGTGCCAGTGCGCTGTGACAAGAATGGGGAATGCGGTTCTGAAGAATTCGCCGACCTATGCTCACACCTGCAAAAGAAGCTGTTCGACTCCGACGGCATCTACCACCATCTTTGGCTGGCTATTCAGAACGATCCCGAGCTGTCAGCCGTGGCCCGCTCCCGCCAGCTCCACATCTACCGCAAGGGCAAGAAGGTGCTGGTGCTGGCCGGCAAAGCAGCTCCAAAAATCATCCGCGACGACAGTCTCTGCAATCTGCTTCCCAACAACAAATAACAGACAGCCAAACAGATGAACGAATCGAATGTCACACAAAAGGACGCATCTATGGGATTCGCTCATATTGTCGTTCTTCTCAAATCTGGTATTTAAAACGCTCCTCAACCTCCTTGCAGGTCCTCTACAATGAAAACAGCATCAACCGCCGTTCGCAACTGCATCATCGTCCTTTTCCTTACCGCCATGGTGGCCATGGCCGAAATCAGCGGCATTCACGAAATGGTCTTCCCCGAAGCGGCTGCACTATGTGTCGGTTTGTGGCTTTTGCCCAAGGCGGTGTGGAACGTGCGCTGGTGGCAGATACCGCTTCTGCTGACAACGGCCGCCATCATCGGACTCGCCACCAATCATTTGCTACCCTGCAGCTTCGAAGTGCGTTTTGCATTGGCATTCATCGTTGTCATCTCCTTGTTGCGTCTGGTTCGCTGCAATATGTATCCTGTCGTCTCTGCCGCCATGCTGCCCGTGCTCATCGATACCCGCTCGTGGGCCTATCCGCTGAGCGTTCTGGTGCTTTCGCTATTGCTGGCTGGAGGTCGGGTACTGCTCCGCCAGGAGGGCCGTTCCGAATACTCCCCATTCACTCTTTTGCAATTGGTCCTATTGGCCATAGCATTGTGCATTCCACTGGCTGTCAGCAGTATACTTCACCTCTCAATTCTCAACTATGCCTTGGTGCCACCTTTGGTGGTGACCATGATCGAATTCGCCGGACGTAAAAGTGGCTTCCGCAAGCGTCCCTGGTCCATTTGGGGTCTTATTGTCGCCGCCGCCACACTAGGGGCCTACCTGCAATGGCTGGTGCATCTGACATGGGGTCTTCCCAGTGCTGTCGGAGCCTTTGTCGCCCTGTCGCTAATGTTGCTTCTCTTTCATCGCTTCAAGCCGTTTGCGCCGGCATTGGCCATCTGTCTCGTACCGATATTGTTACACGACGAAGCGTTACCTTTCTTCCCTCTTCTCGTTGCCCTGGGCAGCGCATGGTTCATCGTTGCGGGCGAATTGGTGGCCCGCTGGTCCGAAAGGAAAAAAATGGGACAATAGACCGAAACCCAATGGAACTTAGGATTTGATTTGATTGGTGGCGGACTTTTCCCGTCGCCGCCCCTCTTCCAACGCCTTGCGTCCCGCCGGGGTCATCTGTCCTCTTTGCTCCAAGTCGGCACATCGGGAGCGGTTCAGCTCGGTCCAGTGGCTTCCTTTCCGTCTGGGCGACAGTCGCTGCGCCAGTCTTCCGTCGGGCAGCTTCTTGCAGGTCGAATCGATCCATCCGAAACAGAGTGCTTCCTCCACAACGACCAGATAAGGCAACGCATCGGGTATCGCATTTTTACCCCGATAGGTGGCCACCCAACAGGCATTGGTGGTCTGGTGGTGTTCCTCCAGCCACTTGCGCAATGCCTTCCGGTCACCAAACGACAACAGTTGCTGGATTTCCATGATGGATTGTTTCGATGGTGTGTGTCCGCCGCAAAAAAATTCAGGTCGTGAAAAGAAGTCAAACCACCTGGTTGGTTTTCCTTACGTAAACAGGTATCAGCTTCATGGCCAAAGCCTTGCAGTGTCTTAATATCAAGTCCAACAGCCGCAACGACCATTTCTTTTTGAAATAGGGATTGTGGGCATAGTCCGGCACCTGGCGCAGCAGTTCGTCGCGGATTTCGTTGAGGGTGGTTTTCTTGGGTTCGGTGGAGTTGCTCACATAGTTGAACACCGAACTGAAATAGCCTTTCTTCAGATAGATGAAGTCAATCTCGTCCTTGTTGCCCTCATACACTCCTTTTTCCTTCAAAAAGGCCATCATCGAGCTGAAGGTGGCCAGTCGCCGCTGGTACTTGACGCTGTCCTTCGTCGTAGTCACCGACCCGGGGCGGATCATGTAATGATAGAACGGCTCGTCGACATGCGCCATCGACTGCGCCATCACCAAAGCGCTGGTGATGAAGAAGCTGTCGTCGGCACTGCGCGACTCGGGGAAATGCAGCTCGCCACGCACCACCATCTCTTTCTTGTAGATATAGGTGGAAAACATCGACACATAGTGCGTCAGAAAGTAGCGCTTGCTTTCCGCTGTCATCGGGCCTGAGGCGATTTCAGGATTCTTCAGTATCTCCGAGGGCTGCCCGTCGGTGTAGTCCTTCGAAATCTGACAGTAGCAGAGGTCGCTCCCACCCTGCTTCTTCGCTTCGTTGTAGAGCGACTCGAACATGCGGGGCTCCACCCAGTCGTCACTGTCCACAAAGGCCAAATATTCGCCTTGGGCATGGGGTATGCCATAGTTGCGCGCCAATCCTGCTCCCATATTGTGTTCTGGCTTCAGAAACACAAACTGGTGCTCGCGCGGATGTCCGGCAATGAGTTGTTTCACCAAATCGATGCTGTTGTCGGGACCGTGGTCGTCAACAAAAATGAACTCCATGTCCTGAAGCGTCTGGTCCAAAAGCGACTGGGCGCATTTCTCTATATATTGGGCCACCCCGTAAACGGGCAGAATTACAGATACCTTGATCATCGTTTATATTGGTTATTTATTCGAATTCACTCTTTTTGTCGTAATATCAAATGTGGCATGTGCAGCTCCTTCCGACAGCCTGTTTTGCAGCATGTGAAAGGTCGTCATCATCGCACCTTCAGTGTCGGCACATCGATCGGCCTTCTTGTCAGTCCTCTACGCTTTCCAAGCCTTGGTATTCGCGTGTTTCCTCCTTCACATTGGCCTCAAGCGACTGGCGTATCATGGCCTTCAGCCGCAACACTTGGTTGTCCACCTCGCTGCGTTTGGCAGGACGGTAGAGGTCCTTGTAGCGCAACTTGGGCGATAACGAGAACTTCAAATCGGGCATGGTGCCGAACACATCGACAGCCAGACGCACCGGCAGCGGTGTCTCCACCAACTCCACATGGTAGTCGTAGTTGTTGTCCAGATTGTGGCGTCCCTCGGCAACCAGCTGGTACTTGTGCAACTTCAGAAGGAACGGATAGACCTCCAGCTCCTTGCGGAACACGGTCATGGCCACATCGAGGCTGTCAACCCGCATCTTGGAGTCGTCGTCGCGCCAGTTCTTCAACTGAAGCAGTTTGGCAATGCGGTCGATATCCTTGTTGTTAAGCACCACAAGGTCTTGTCCCGTCAGGGCGGCAGCGGCTCTGAGGGTGCTCATCTTGGGTTTGTAGAAAGCGTTGACATAGGTCTCCGCACACAGGTGGAAGTCGGCGGCGCCCTCCAAATCGGACAGCAGCGGCACCAAGGTGTCTACATAGGGTATCATGTCGATAAGTTCCTGAATGTTAATATCAAGCAGATGAAAATCCATGCCGACAAAGATGTGGTTCATACGCGGGGTCTTGTACATGCCGGTCAACTGCATACGGGCTGCCTTGCAGACAAAACCCACCTGGTTGAGCACGGCCACACCGTCACGGATACGCACATCGCCGGCCACCTCACGAAGGTCGTTTTCAAATGCCGTGGCTTCCTTGATGCGTGTGTGGAAGGTGAAGTCGACATCCTTCGGCACTATGAAGGGATGGGCCGAAGTGTCCACATTGTCGGCCTGTCGCTGCGCTTCCAGGGTGTCGGCATTCGAACCCATTCCGCTGAACACATCCAGCAGGTCGTCCACATTGGTGTAGTTGGAGGTGAAGTAGAGATCGCCTTTCAGCATGTCCTCATGGCTCAGCCATTTCTCCAGCCCCGTGACCGCTCCCGAAAGGTAGAAGTCGCTATTGCCGAACACCACATTGGCACTGGCTATCTCGCAACGCTCGGGTTTGTAGTTGAACTTGATGTCAGGTATCTGGACCAGATAGTCGACCTGCGCAATATCGATATAACCACGCTTGAAGTCGACATCGAGGTTGGGCGACCATTGCTGCAGCGTGTTGGAACGCGAGGGGTCGTAGTTGGCGCCGCCCTTGATGGTGAGACCGGCCAGGTCGACCTTCATACTGTCGTTCACTTTGCAGTGCAATTCGCTGCTGGTGAAGTCGATCTTATATTTCACTTTGTCGCCTTTCTTGTCAACAGGCATCATGGCAAAAGTGCCTACCGGATGGTTCATCTGCGCCTGCATCGAATCCATGCTGCCTTCCAACTGGGCAAGGTCGAAATCGCATACCACTCTGAAAGGCTGGTTGGTGTCAAAAATGTCGTTGACGGCCAATTTCAGCTGGGTCTTACCCACATTGCCGTCAATCTTCTGGTTGGGCAGCTGGGCCGCAATCCCACTGCAGCTGACCGTCGCCGATAGCAACTCTTTGAAGAGTCCATATTTTAACGCCGCAGGCAGCTTCACATTGATTGTCGCTTCGGGCACCTGCGCATAGATGGTGTCGTAGGCCAGTTCCACCTCCTTCAAACCCACCACTCCGCTGAGCTTCATGTGACTGAAATCGCTCTTTTGCAGCTGCTCCAGATTGGTTTGTGCATGCAGGTCCAACCGTGCACATCCATCCAACTTCATGTTCAAGTCTTCCGGCATCATGGGTTTGGCATCAGCAAGGAAGATGTTGCCTTTCACCTGTGCATCGGTGTTCATCTTCCCCAGCAGGTCGTCGACTTTACCCGACAGCTCCACATAGTTGCGTCCCGTTCGGACCGACAATTTCACCACCTGCACATTGGAGACGCCCCCGTCGTTCAAATCCAGATCGGCATCGATTTCGGCACCGATGTTGTGCAGCCGGTAAGGCAGAATGGAACGGTCGTAGAATCGGCCGTCGTGCAACTTCAGATGGGCGGTCACCGCCGGCAAAAGGCTGTCGCCTAGCTGTCCTACAACGGTACCTTCCAGTTCGGCATCGGCATCAAGACTCATCGTGCGCTTCCAGTCGGTAAATTCGGCAGGAAGCATGGACAGCAGCGTATCCACATTCCACGCATTGGTGGCATATTTCAAATCCATGGACATCGGCTTGCCTTCCTCCGGCAATTCCACCGAGCCGTCCACCTGCAGGGCGTATTGTTTCAAAACCGCCTTCAGCGACTCGACATCCACATGGCCTTTTTGCAAGTCGGCTACCACATGTCCGTCAACTTGCATCAAGGCTCCCTGTCGTGCCGAAGCAGCATGGTTGACATATTCTTTATCGTTGAATTTCAACGAACCGCGGTCAACGGCGAATTGCATCTCGCCATCCACCACATCGCCGCTTTGGTTGCCGTCCACCTTCAACGTCACCTGATGCACATCGGCCTGCATCGCACTGCTGTCGTTTTTCATCGCAAAGGCCACTCGGTCAATCAGCATGTCAACCTTGGCGTCGAGCGACTGGGGCGTGTAGTGCCCGTCGACAGCAAAATCGGCATCGGACAGATGGGCCGACAGATTGGACTGGTCGTCCACATAGCTGGCATTCAATTTGTTTATCCTTATCGAACGAAGCGACACCAAGTCGGGCATCTCGAAAGGTTCCGAGGTGGTGTCGGTGCTCTCCGACGGTGGAAAGATATCGTAATTGGCCACACCTTGCTTGTCGACATAGAGGTTGGCGGTCGTCTGGTCCAACAGCAGTTTTGTGACAACAATATTCTTATCCTTCAGGTATTCCTTTAAATTGATGCCGATACAGAGTTCTTTTACAGAGAGAACCGTATCCGACATCGCTCCTTCCATAGGATTTATTATCTGCACGCCTTCCACAGCCAGACCCACATAGGGGAATGTCTTGATAAGGGTGAGGTCCACATTGTCGAAATGGCTGTCACAAAGGATGTATTTGTCGGAGAGTTTGTTGACAATGGATGTCAGCCGGGCGGGGGTCAGCACCAGCCACATGACCAGTACGACGGCCACAAGAAGCAATCCAAACAACGAGCCCAGTGAAATCCAAGTGATCTTCCACCCTTTCTTCATCGAGCGTTTCCGCTTCGGTGTTTCGGGTGTTTCATTATGCTGTAGTTCTTTCGTCTCCATGGTTTTTAATTCACATGCGTATAGGTATAGGTATGACCGTAGATGTCCTTGTAACTCAAGGTCGAGTCTGTGAGTGCGGTGACAGTGTACGATTTGGGTACCACACCGCCCATCTCCATCTGGTGAACCAGCGTCAGGCGGTTGGTCTCGTCTTCATATTCCCAGGTGAAAGGCTGTGCCTCGTCTTCGTTGACATCGTCAGATGTGTCCCAGGTGACACCTGTGCCGCCTGCATCATAGCGATAGTACTCGGTGCCTGCCACCCACTTGCCGACAAGCAGCTCTGGGTTGAAACTGACATGCTCCTGCTGGCACGACACCAGCATGGCCAGCATCGCGGCAAAAAACAATAGCAGAATATGTCTCAGCTGTAATTTTTTCATTGTATAAAAATTCAGTCTTTATTTTTGAATTGTTATTCTCTGTTGGACAATCACATTCAATCGAATCGGTTCATAGTGTCGTCCGCATTTATTGGTCGACCACATAGATGTCGGGATAGCAACGACCGCGGCCGTCGTAGTCGAGCCCGTATCCCAAGATGAAATCGTTGCCGATACGCTTCCCTACATAGTCGATGGGGAACGTCTCACGGAAGCTGTCGGGTTTGAACAGAAACGTGGCGATGTACACGCCGGCAGGCTTGAGCGGAACCAGCGCATCGAGCATGGCCTTCATGGTGGTGCCGCTGTCGACAATATCTTCGACAATGACCACATGGCGTCCGCTGCATTTGGCGGGAAAAGGCAGCTCGGCCCGCACAATCCCCGTCGACGACATGCCGCTATAAGAGGTGTACTTCACAAAGTAGGTCTCGGCATCAAAGTCCATCGCCTTGGCCAAATCGGCCATAAACATGTAGGCGCCTGTCAGTGTGGGACAGAAAAGGGGATCCTTGTCCCTCAGGTCGCGCGAGATTTCCGTAGCGATACGCTGCACCTCCCGCGCAATCTCCTCTGACGATATGAAAGGACGGAATTGTTTGTCGTGAACGCTGATTGTCATTCGATTGTAACGATCTCTACAAAGGGTTGTTTGAAATCAGTAGATCGGTTATGCAAGACGCCTATTCCTCTTCGGGTTCTTCCACCGAATCGAGCACCAGACGGAAGCCGTGGAAACCATAGCCGTAGTCGGGCTGGTACCAGCTGCGGTCGGACACCGTGCATCCCCAGGAGGGGCTGTTGAGGCACCCGCCGCGAAGGATGCGGCTGTCTCCATGCTTGGGTCCGCGGGGGTTGGTCTGCGCTTCTGCAGTATAGGCCTCATACCAGTCGGAGCACCACTCCCACACATTGCCTGCCATGTCGTGAAGGCCCAATTCATTGGCTTTTTTGCGTCCCACAGGATGGGTGATATTGCCTGAATTCATGCCGTACCAGGCCACTGCTCCAGGGTCGCCGTCCTGTCCGGGAAAGACATGTCCCTTGGAGTTGTTGCCGCCGCGGGCGGCGAACTCCCATTCTGCCTCGGTGGGCAGACGGAAACGGTAGCCGGTCATCTGCGAAAGGCGTGCAATGAACATCTGGGCGTCGCTCCACGAGACTTGCTCTACCGGCAGACTGTCGTTGTAGGTCCAGCGCGAAGGATTGCTGCCCATAACGGTCACCCACAGACGTTGGGTCACCTCGAATTTACCCATATAGAAACTGTCGACTGTGACTTTGTGGGTCGGAAATTCGGCTTCGTAATTGTGCTTGGCGCTGCCCGGACGGGTGCAGCCCATGGTGAAGGTGCCGCCGGGGACTGGCATCATACGGAATTTCATGTCGCCCACCTTGATGTCGACCGATCCGTCATCCACCTCCACCGAGAAGCGTATCAGGGTATCGGAAGGGTTGTAGCCGGTCGAGTCGGGTTCGTAGGGAAGAAACCGCAAATCGGGCAGGTCGTAGACAATAATCGTCTTGCCCTTGCCAGCTTTGACATCCTTTCCCACATCGCCACTCATATTCTGGATATACTCGCCATAATAGCGTCCGCCGTCAATCGACACACAGACTCTGATATTGGCCGTTTTGGACAGATCATAGGTGATGGTCACCTCTTTATCGTGCCTTACAAAAGCCACATTCGAAATGTTTTGTCCTTGGGCAAAGCCGCAGAAAAGCAGCATCATTCCGAATAAAAACCTATGTTTCATATATTTACAAGTTTTCAAATCAGATAAAGTCAACTTGCAAATATACAAAAAAAATCAGAATTTGTTTTGTTTTTGATAATGTATCTTTAAAAAGGGTCACAAATCGCTGTTGGCAATCACATAATCACCCCATTCTCCGGCGGGTTTGAAAAGCACATGGAATCGTACGCTGCACCCTGCCTTCTTGAGTCGCTGGCGCATGCTGGGGTCCATCCGCTGCAGCCACCGGCCATACAGCTGAATGGCAAGAGCCTCTTTCTGTCCGACATCGCTGACAGCGGCCTGATATTCGGGTCCCACAACGGTCAGAGTCATCAGCACCTCGGTGCCTTCAAGGGACACCGACTCGACCGTGACTCCGTCAGCCAGTGCGACGGGCAACTGGTCGTCGACAGCGGCCAGCTCCTGACGAATCTCGGTCAGCTGACAGCCGACAGGCAAAAGAAACAGCGGTAAAAGCATGAGTGTAAGTAACTTTTTCATATCATGAGGATAAAAAAAAGAGTGACGTCGGGAGTTCCCAAAATCACTCTTATGGCAATATGCTTATAAAAAAATTGACAATAATACGGTTGCTCACTCCGATCAAATACCTGCCGAAAAATACTGTATCTGTTCGGCTATTTTGTCAAGTGCAGGACGCAATTTGGGCTTGATCATCATAGTAACCATCGGATTGCCGCCTTCAATCTCGGCACGCACCAACGCCTCGCAGCTGTTGTCGTCGACAGGGGTGATGCACAGCACAAAACGGAAGGGAACCGGCGACCCGCTATTGGCGGCGGGAGCAATGGCAACGGTCGTGTAGGGCACTCGCTCAGCGTATTGGAGCGTCAGCGACACGAAACCGCCGACTTTAAACGAACAGCGGTCGGCATCGGCCTGAAAGTCTTCGACCTGAGAGGGCAACAGACGTTGGAAATTGCGGAAATCACAGGCGAAACCATAAAGGCGTTCTGCACTGCATTGGGCTTGTACTTTTTTTGATTCTGCGTTCATTGGGACAACAATAGATAGTGTTTGACGATCGGCAGCGGACGTCTGCGCCACAGGGAATTACGCCATGTGGTCATCCGACCATTTCTCGGGGTTCTGGCGCCAGGTTTTGAGCGACTCCAAGTCTTTCTCCATCACATAGTCCTGGTCGCAGGCCACCTTGATCAGCGCATCATAGTTGGTGAGGGTGTGCAATTCCACATCGGCCTCCTTGAAATTCTTGGCGGCGACTTCCAATCCGTAGGTGAAGATGGCCACCATGCCCTTGACCTTGCAGCCCTTCTCACGCAGCGCGTGGACGGCAATCAACGAGCTCTTGCCTGTGGAGACAAGGTCTTCCACAACGACAACGGTCTGACCGCTGTGGATCTCGCCTTCTATCTGGTTGGTAAGACCGTGCTTTTTCTCTTCAGAACGCACATAGACAAACGGTTTGCCGAGCTCCTGGGCAACCAGCGCTCCCTGTGCAATACCACCAGTGGCCACACCGGCAATGACGTCGACGTCACCAAAATATTCGTTAATCATTTCAACAAAACGCTGACGGATATAGGTACGTATTTCAGGATAGGAAAGCGTTACACGGTTGTCGCAATAGATGGGCGATTTTCTACCCGATGCCCAAGTGAAAGGTTGCTCATTGTTGAGTTTCACGGCTTTCACCTGCAATAAGAAAGTGCTTGTCTGTTCGGCAGTTTCGTTCATTTTTTTCTGTATTTGAATTAAGTTTTCGAGGGGCAAAGATACGAAGATTTGTCGTTATAGAATCAAAAAAAATCTAAAAAACCTTTTTTGAGGTGCGCAACGCGCTATTCGGCAGATATTTGTTGTGACAGTACGTCCATGGTGGCATAACTCCCGCTCAGCAGGGTGCGCCAGCGTTCCCGGCTTACCCATTCCACCGCGGTGACGCCCTCCTCCATCTGGGGTTTGAAGGGGTCGCCCGTATGGCCGCGCAGGGCGAACCACGAGGTCTGCTTCAGGTGCCACCCCCCATAAAGATTATAGATGTGGTAGCTTTTCAAGAGCAGGCCGTCGCTTTGCAGCCGGACAAGCCCGGTTTCTTCGTTGGTTTCGCGCAGGGCCGCCTGTTGCAGGGTTTCACCGGCTTCCACCATGCCTTTGGGCTGGTCTGCACGCCCGTTGCGGGTCATGACAAGGAGCCGTCCGTCCTCGGCAGTCACCACACCGCCGGCGGCTTTAACATATTTATATTGTTGCATCAGATAGCGCCACAAACGACGTGCCGAGCCTTCTGCACAGCGGACGGCGACATTGCGGTTCTCTTCGACCAGACAGTCAAAACAGAGTTTCAAATCGCTGTCGTCGAATAGGATGGCATCGCTTCGCAAGGGTGCTTGTCCGGGGGCCAAAAACTGTAGATTCCAATATTGGTAGTTGATAATCATAGGGTGAGGTTTTGATTCGCACCAATCATCGGAGGGCGATTGGTGGGGAAGTATTTGTTTTGCAAAAATACACATTTTCGTGAAAACAGCCCGCAGTGGTGATGGAAATGGCTTTGTCCCAACACTCTTCACCATTCACTCCGTCTCCGCCCGACCTGCTTTTTGTGGGGTTGGAAACACTTTTTTTGTGGGGTTTCCATTTTTTGCGTATTTTTGCACCTTCTAAATCAATCAGGCTCATTATCCAAGATAGCACACAGATGAAAGACTACACCTACGAAATGGCACTCAGTATGCTACCCGGTGTCGGCAGCCATTCGGCACGGCAGATTCTGGACATTGTCGACTCGGCCGAAACCCTCTTCCACATGTCCGCTTCCGAACTCCGACATCTCTTTGGAAACCACGACGCTATCATTAAAGCCATCCTGAACCGATCCATGTTTCCCGACGTCGAAGAGGAACTGCGCTTCGTCGAAAAAAACCACATCGAAATCCTCTACTACACCGACGCTGCCTACCCGCAGCGGATGAACCGTTCGGAATGCGTCGACACCCCTATCCTACTCTACCGCATGGGCAATGCCGACCTGAATGCCCAACGGATTGTCAGCGTGGTGGGTACACGCCGTGCCACCGAATACGGTAAGGAGATGACCCGCAAGCTGATCGACGGCTTCCGGGGCGAAGGCATCACCGTGATCAGCGGCCTGGCTTTGGGCATCGATGCGGCTGCCCACGAGGGGGCTATCGCCAACCAGCTGCCTACCATTGGTGTGCTGGCTCATGGCTTGGACCAGCTCTACCCGCCCTCCAACCGTCCGCTGGCCAAACGCATGCTGGCTCAGGGCGGCGGACTGGTCACCGAAATCAAAAGCCGCACCAGCATCCTGCCGGGCATGTTCCCGGCACGCAACCGCATCATCGCTGCCATGAGCGACGCCACCATCGTGGTCGAAGCCTCACGCAAAGGCGGTGCACTCATCACCGCCAATATCGCCAACGGCTACCACCGCGACCTCTTCGCCTTCCCCGGCCGCGTGGGCGACAAATATTCCGAGGGTTGCAACGGCATCATCGCCGCCTGCAAAGCCATCATGATTCGCGACGCCAAAGACGTGTTTTTCAACATGTCGTGGGCACAACACACCAAACACGAAGGCACCCAGGCAACCCTCTTCCCCAAGCTGCAGGGCGACGAGGCCGCCGTGCTCTCCATCATCCGCGAACATCCCGACATCTCGGTCGACCAGATTCAGAGTTATTGTGACTTGTCATTGCCCAAAATAGCGACCGCCCTTCTCAGTTTGGAACTCAAAAATTGCTGCAGATGTCTTCCGGGAAAAATCTACAAAGCACTATGATTCAACACAAAGAAGCTACAGTTTAAAAAAAATCTAAAAAAGAATTCAATATTTCCGAGAATTGTTGTAAATTTGCAACTTATTTCCGACAAAAAAATCAATATATATGGAATCTAATTGTAAAGGTAAAATTTCCCAGATTATCGGAGCCGTCATTGATGTCACTTTCGGCGACGACGTAACGCTTCCCGACATCTACGATGCATTGTCTGTCACTCGTCCCGACGGAACTGAAATCATCCTTGAGTGCCAGCAGGATATCGGAGAAAACACCATGCGTACCATCGCTATGGACAGCACCGACGGACTGCAGCGTGGAATGGAGGTCGTTTCGCTTGGCGGGCCCATTTCCATGCCCGTGGGCGAGACCATCAACGGCCGCCTATTCAATGTCATAGGCCAGACCATCGACGGCATGCCCACCCCCGATTGCGAGAAGAAATACGGCATCCATCGCGAACCTCCGAAATTTGAGAACCTTTCCACTACCCAGGAGATACTCTACACTGGTATCAAGGTCATCGACCTCATCCAGCCTTTCCTGAAGGGCGGTAAAATCGGCCTCTTTGGCGGCGCCGGCGTCGGCAAGACGGTCCTTATCCAAGAGCTTATCAACAATATTGCCAAGAAATACAGCGGCATGTCGGTCTTCACCGGCGTTGGCGAACGCACCCGCGAAGGCAACGACCTGCTGCGCGAAATGATCGAAGCTGGCGTTATCAAGTACGGCGATGCCTTCCTTAAGAGCATGGAAGAAGGCAGCTGGGACCTTTCGAAGGTCGACAAGGCCGCCCTGCAGGACTCCAAGTGCACCATGGTGTTCGGTCAGATGAACGAAACCCCGGGTGCCCGTGCCCGCGTGGCACTGTCGGGCCTGACCCTGGCCGAATACTACCGCGACGGCGACGAGAAAACCGGCGGTCGCGACATCCTGCTCTTCATCGACAACATCTTCCGTTTCACCCAGGCCGGCTCCGAAGTGTCGGCACTGCTGGGACGTATGCCCTCGGCCGTGGGTTACCAGCCTACCCTGGCCACCGAAATGGGTATGATGCAGGAACGTATCACCTCGACCAAACGTGGTTCCATCACCTCTGTGCAGGCTGTCTACGTGCCTGCCGACGACCTCACCGACCCGGCTCCCGCCACCACCTTCGCCCACCTCGACGCACAGACCGTGCTCAGCCGCAAAATCTCCGAACTGGGTATCTATCCCGCCGTCGACCCGCTCGACTCCACCTCTCGTATCCTTTCGCCCGATGTCGTGGGTGAAGAGCACTACAACACGGCACAGAAGGTGAAGCAGATTCTGCAACGCTACAACGAGCTGCAGGACATCATCGCCATCCTCGGTATGGAGGAACTGGGCGAAGCCGACAAGCTGGTCGTCAGCCGCGCTCGCCGTGTACAGCGTTTCCTCTCGCAGCCTTTCTTCGTGGCCGAAGCGTTCACCGGCCTCCAAGGCAAGTTTGTCAACATCGAGGACACCATCAAGGGTTTCAACATGATTCTGAACGGCGATGTCGACTACCTGCCCGAACAGGCGTTCCTTCTGGTCGGAACCATCGAGGAGGCCATCGAAAAGGGCGAAAAAATCCTTGCCGAGACGAAATAAATATCACAACCAGTTCTTTAACTGAATTACTAGTACCCCCAATACAGGTCACAGTTCACTCATTACGATACGCATTATGCATATTAGAATCATCAAACCCGACACCACCCTATTCGAAGGACAGGCAACCCTCATCCAACTGCCTGGAACCGGCGGACTGTTTGAAATCATGGAGAACCACGCCCCCATCATCTCCAGCCTCGCCGAAGGCACTATCCGCGTGCAGACCGCCGAAGCCGAAGAGAAACTGTTCGATATCAAGGCTGGCGTCGTAAAGGGTCAACAGAACGACATCCTTGTCTTGGTACAATAACTGGAAGAAAAAAATCCTAAGGGTTCCGAAAGCGTTTCGGAGCCCTTTTTGAAATTTTGGTTCAAGCAAACAACAATCAAACATCACTTATATGAAAAAAATCATTACCTCCCTGACTGCATTGGCATTGCCGATGCTCTCATTCGCAAGCGAGGCCGACCTCAAGATGCCTGACACTTGGGGCGACGCTCCCGAAAAGAAAATCCTCTACTGGGGCTTCCTTATTGTGGCCCTCGGCATCTTGTTCGGCTTCTGGCAGTTCAGCAAGGTCCGCAAACTGAAAGCCCACAAGTCGATGCTCGAAATCGGCAATGTCATTTTCAAGACCTGCTCCACCTACCTCAAACAGCAGGGCAAATTCCTCATCATCCTTTTCCTCTTCATCGGCGCTGCCATCGCCCTCTATTTCGGCGTGCTTAGCGACATGAAGGCCGGTGGCGTCATCCTGGTTTTGGCTTGGACCATCATCGGTATCCTGGGCAGCTACGGTGTGGCTTGGTTCGGTGTGCGTATGAACACGCTGGCCAATGCCCGCATGGCTTTCGCCTCCCTCCGCCGCCGTCCGCTCGACCTGCTCAACATCCCGCTGCGTGCCGGTATGAGCATCGGCATCGTGCTTATCTGCGTCGAACTGGTGCTGATGCTGGTCATCCTCCTCTGCATGCCTGGCGACCTGGCCGGTAGCTGCTTCATGGGCTTCGCCATCGGCGAATCGCTCGGCGCTTCCGCCCTTCGTATTGCCGGCGGCATCTTCACCAAGATTGCCGACATCGGAAGCGACCTGATGAAGGTGGTCTTCAAGATCGGCGAAGACGATCCCCGCAACCCTGGTGTCATCGCTGACTGCACCGGCGACAATGCCGGCGACAGCATCGGACCCACCGCCGACGGCTTCGAGACCTACGGCGTCACCGGTGTGGCTCTCGTCAGCTTCATCCTGCTGGCTGTCCCCGATCCCTCTATCCAAGTCAAACTCCTTGTCTGGATATTCGTCATGCGTATCCTCGGCATCATCGCCTCCGTCCTTTCCTACTACATCAACGGCGCCATCGCCAAAGCCAAATACAGCAAAGCTGACGACCTGAACTTCGAAAAACCGCTGACTTCTCTTGTTTGGATCACCTCCATCCTCTCCATCTGCGGAACCTTCCTGGCCAGCTATTTCATCCTTGGCGATGTCAAAGAGGTGGTTTATAATGGTACAGCCTACGCTATGGAAAACCTCTGGCTTGCTCTCTCCATCATCATCAGCTGCGGCACCCTCGGCGCTGCCCTGATTCCTGAATTCACCAAACTCTTCACCTCACCTACCTCCAAGCATGTCAACGAGGTGGTGAAGGCTTCTGAGCAAGGCGGCGCTTCGCTGAATATCCTCAGCGGTCTGGTGGCCGGCAACATGGGTGCCTTCTGGACGGGCATGGTCTTCTTCGTGCTGATGCTTATCGCCTATATCGCCGCCACTGGTTTCGGCATCGAACCGGTCTTCGGTCCCTACTTCACCATCTTCGCCTTCGGCCTTGTGGCCTTCGGTATGTTGGGCATGGGTCCTGTCACCATCGCTGTCGACAGCTATGGTCCTGTCACCGACAACGCCCAGTCGGTCTACGAACTCTCGCTGATTGAGGACGACATCGAAAAGACCACCAAAGAGGTGGAAAACGAATTTGGCTTCACCCCCGATTTCGAGAAGGCCAAGTATTACCTCGAGGCCAACGACGGCGCTGGCAACACCTTCAAGGCTACTGCCAAACCGGTGCTCATCGGTACTGCTGTTGTGGGTGCCACAACCATGATTTTCTCGCTGATTCTGATGATTCAGAAGGCCCTCGGCATCAATCCTTCCGATGTGCTCAACCTCCTCAACCCCTATAGCATCCTTGGCTTCATCCTCGGCGGATGTGTCATCTTCTGGTTCACCGGTGCTTCGATGCAGGCTGTGACCACGGGTGCCAACCGCGCAGTTGAATTCATCAAGAATAACATCAAGCTCGACCCCAACGCTCCCAAGAAAGCTGATACCGAAAAGAGCCAGGAAGTGGTGAAGATCTGCACCAACTACGCTCAGAAGGGCATGATCAACATCTTCATCGCCATCTTCTGCTTCGCGCTCGGTTTCGCCTGCATCTCAGCTCCTTCCACCACAAGCAACGACGCCGTCTGCCTCTTCGTCAGCTACCTCATCTCGATTGCCGTCTTCGGTCTGTTCCAGGCCGTCTTCATGGCCAACGCCGGCGGCGCTTGGGACAATGCCAAGAAAGTGGTCGAAGTGGATATGAAGTCCAAGGGCACCCCGCTTCACGACGCCAGCGTCGTGGGCGACACCGTGGGCGACCCCTTCAAGGATACCAGCTCCGTGGCTTTGAACCCCATCATCAAGTTCACCACCCTCTTCGGTGTGCTGGCCATGGAAATCGCCATCGCTCCCAGCTTCCAGGGTGTGGCCCGCTGGGTAGGCGTTGTCTTCATCCTCATCGCGCTCTTCTTCGTCTACAAAAGCTTCTACAAGATGCGCATCAAGAATTGATCCGACCGCCCGTAACAACCAAACGGGTACATCGAAACCAACCAAAGAAAGACCGGAGACAACGCTTCTCCGGTCTTTCTTTTTGCCTATACGAACAATTCCGTCAAAAAAGCACAATAATAAAACGAAAACAGCGTTTCAAAATAATCCTAAGCAATATTATAATAATTAGGAACAATATTATTTACCTCATCAAACAAAGAGACACAAAAGAATGAAAATTGCAGTTGTTGGAGCCACCGGACTTGTGGGTGGCGTGATGTTGAAAGTATTGGAAGAACGCCATCTGGGCGACAACGAGATCATTGCTGCCGCCTCTCCCAAATCGGTCGGCAAACAGATCGCTTTCGCCGGCAGAACACTGACCGTCGTATCAGTCGACGAGGCCATCGCCATGCACCCCGACTACGCCATCTTCTCGGCCGGCGCAGCCGCTTCCCGGCAGTACGCCCCGCTGTTTGCCGCCGTCGGAACCACGGTGATTGACAATAGCTCGGCATGGCGCAAAGACGCCGACAAACCGCTGGTGGTGCCCGAAATCAACATCGACGCCGTCAAAGCCGACGACCGCATCATCGCCAACCCCAACTGCAGCACCATCCAAATGGTGTTGGCACTCTCGGGCCTTCACCGCCGCTACCGCATCAAACGCCTGGTCATCAGCACCTACCAATCCATCACCGGCACGGGCATCAAGGCAGTCCGCCAACTGCAGGAAGAGGAGGCTTGGCATGCCGAACAGGTGCGCATCGCAGGACACGACACCCCGACCCAACTCGACAACATGCCGCCTCACAACCAGGCCTACCCCTACCAGATTTTCCGCAATCTTTTCCCCCACGGGGGCGACTTCCAAACCGACGGTTACACCACCGAGGAGCAGAAGCTGGTCGACGAGACCCGCAAGATTCTCGGCGACCCCTCCATCGCCATCACCGCCACCGTGGCACGCGTGCCCGTCGTGGGCGGCCACAGCGAATCGGTGAACATCGAATTCTGTGAGGAATACGATCTCGACGAAGCCCGTCGCATCGTGTCCGACACCCCCGGTGTGGTGCTCTACGACGACCCCGCCACCAACCGCTACCCCATGCCCGTCATGAGCGAAAACCGCGACGAGGTCTTCGTGGGTCGCATGCGCCGCGACCTGTCACAACCCCGCTCGCTCAACCTCTGGGTGGTGGCCGACAACCTGCGCAAAGGCGCCGCCACCAACGCCATCCAAATCATGCAAGCGCTGATGAACAAACGACTTTCCTAATCCTATAAAACCACCACGTCTATGAAACGTCTGCTTCTGCCCCTATTTGCTCTGGTGCTGCTCTGCACTTCCTGCGGCAATGACACCATCTTCGACGAAAGCCATTCCTTCGACAACGACACCTGGCTTCGTTTCGAACCCGAGGTGTTCTCGGTCCCCGTAACCAACAACGACAAACCTTATTGCCTGACTGTCAGCCTGCGCTACGACACCAGCCGCTTCCTCGACCCGAAACTGCCGCTGGTGGTGGATTTCTTCCAGGACAGCAACGAGCTCCACAATTTCACTCCCACCATCCGCCTGCGCAACCGTAACGGCAAACTGCGCGGCGAGTGCATCGACCGCTACTGCACCGTCACCGACACTATCGACCGCTTCCGCATGTACAACAAACCGGGCACCTACACCTACCGCATCAAACAGCGCACCTCCAAATACGAGATTGGGGGCATCGCCAGCATTGCACTGAAAGTGGAACAAGTCGTCAAATGATCGACCAAAGCATCAACAAAAATATTGAGCACATCAAGTTGAAGCTCAAAACCATACCCGAGACGCCAGGTGTCTACCAGTACCTCGACGACTCGGGCAAGGTCATCTATGTGGGCAAGGCTCGCAATCTGCAACGACGGGTCACCTCCTATTTCAACCGCTACGACGACCACACCCCTAAAATCAAGATGCTGGTGCGCCACATCTGCGACCTGCGCATCACCGTGGTGGCCAGCGAAGTCGACGCCCTGCTGCTCGAAAACAACCTCATCAAGCAGTACCAGCCACGCTACAACAGCATGCTGAAGGACGACAAGACCTACCCCTATCTCTGCATCACCGACGAAGACTACCCCCAACTGCTCTTCACCCGCGACCGCACACGGCTCAAGGGCCAATTCTTCGGCCCCTACCCCAACCAGCGCATTCTGCATGAGTTACAAGATATTATCCGCAAGCTCTTCTCCTACCGAAAATGCAAGAAGAAGTTGACCTGGGACTCTCAGCATCAACGTGTCATCGGCGGCGACCGCCCCTGCATGAACCACCAGATAGGTCTCTGCAAGGCCCCCTGCGTGGGACTCGAAAGCCACGACGAATACATGGAAACCATCGGCCGCATACGCAAGATTCTGCGTGGCGACTTCGGCGAAATCCTCGACGCCATGAAAAAAGAGATGATGGACCTTGCCGACCAACTGCGCTACGAGGAAGCGGAAATCATGCGACGCAAAATACGGCTGCTGGAAGAGTACCAGTACAAATCCACCGTCGTCAACACCAATGTGCGCGACGTCGATGTCTACTCCATCATTTCCGACTCCAAACTGGCCTATGTCAATATGATGCGCATCAAAAACGGCAGCATCATCTATTCCTTCTCCACCGAAATCAAGAAACAGCTCGACGAGAGCGACAGCGAAATACTGGCCACCATCATTCCCGCCCTCCACGAGAAAACCGAGAGTACGGCCCGCGAAGCCATTGTTCCCTTCGTGGTGGAGGACATCCCCGAAGACTACCTCAAGCAGACCGTCGCCACCCGCGGTGACCGCAAACAGCTGATGGAACTCAGCGAACGCAACGTCCGCTCCTACCAGCACCAGTGCATCCACCAGCGCCTGCTGGTCAACCCCGACGAGGGTCGCGGACAACTGATGGAACGGCTGCAGAAAGAACTCCATCTCAAGCGGGTACCTGTCCACATCGAGTGCTTCGACAACAGCAACATACAAGGCGCCTTTCCCGTAGCCGCCATGGTGCGCTTCACCGACGGCAAACCCAACCGTAGCGAATACCGCAAATTCAACATCAAGACCGTCGAAGGCCCCGACGACTACGCCTCCATGGCCGAAGTCATCTATCGGCGCTACAAACGGCTGTCCGACGAGGGCAAGGAACTGCCCGACCTGCTCATCGTCGACGGTGGTGCCGGACAGATGGAGGTGGCTCGGCACGTCATCGTCGACCAGCTGCAACTCGACATCCCCATCGCCGGCCTGGCCAAAGACGACCGTCACCGCACCAACGAATTGCTATGTTACGACCCCGACTGGCAAATCGTCGTGGTGGGACTCAAACCTACCGACCAGCTCTTCCACCTCATGGAACAAATACAGAACGAGGTGCACCGTTTCGCCATCACCTTCCATCGCGACAAACGCAGCAAGGGCACCTTCCGCACCCAACTGACCGACATTCCCGGCATCGGCGAAAAAACAGCACGCGACCTGCTGCTACGCTTCGGCTCCGTCAAAGAGGTGAAACTGCAAACACTCGACGACCTCACCAAAGCCATCGGCCTCTCCAAAGCCAAAACCGTCTTCGATTTCTTCAAAAAATAAGCCATATTTTGCGATGCCGCACCAAAAAACATCGGATTTTGAACGACAGCGACGAAGAAACGCAAAGAAACAATCCACAAAAAAGCGACAGGCTTCGGAAGCACGTTCCGAAGCCTGTCGCTTTATCATGTAAAACCGAACTGGTTGTCAGACGATAGCCAGCAGTTCGACCGTGAAGATAAGGGCGGCGTAGGGCGGGATGGAATTGCCGGCGCCATGTTCGCCATAACCCAACTGGTAAGGGATATAGAACTTGTATTTGGCGCCCACCTTCATCATCTGCACACCTTCGGTCCATCCGGCAATCACCTGGCGCAGACCGAATTCGGCGGGTTGGTTGCGACGATAGCTGCTGTCGAAGACGGTGCCGTCGATAAGGGTGCCCTCATAGTGGCAGCGAACGGTGTCGGCGGCTGTGGGGCGGGGGCCGTTGCCCTCGTTCAAAATCTCGTACTGCAGTCCGCTGCGGGTGCAGAAAACGCCTTCGCGTTTGGCGTTGGCGGCCAGGAAGGCCTCCCCTTCGCTCTTGGCGGCCTTGCCTTTCTGTTCGGCTTCGGCCTGCTGCAGCTGCTCCATTTCGGTGAAGAAACGGTCCAGCACTTGGCGACTTTCTTCGGCCGACAGCTGTGCCTCCTTGCCCGTGAAAAGGTCGCGGATGGCAGCGGCAAAATCGTCTACATTAAGACTGGTTTCCAGTCCCATATCCATTAACTGATGACCAATATTATGGCCCAATGCATAACTTAATTTATCCATATTGTCGATTTATTTTTCGTGTTCTTGAATGAATTTCACATTAACGTTCTCAATGTTGCTGAGTTGGTTGCCCTCATCGGTGAAGAGGGGGAAATACCAAAGCTGCGACTCGAAATGCTTCTTCAGGTCGTTAGAGTTGAACGAATAGCCGTGACGGGCCATGATTTCGTTGCGCATCAGACGGAGTTCTTTTTTCGACATTTCGGCCAGGTCTGAACAGCCAGTTGGCTGTCGGCATTGGTGGATTGCGTTTGTTTGCCGCCATCGCACGACACCATGCCCACCGAAAGCAGAGCGAATGACAAAAAGGCAGTTTGTAGTTTCATAATATTCTACAGATTAAAATTTTACAACATTATTCAAACCTAAGAAAGATTTGCAAAAATACGATTATTTTTGGTACAAGACAGTTTTTTATGGTTGTTACTATGCACCAACTGGCGGTTGACACCTTCATCCACATCGACGACAACGAGCCGCTCATCAAAAAACACCTCCAAAACTGGGACATGGACCGCGTGGCACTCATGGACATCATCCTTATCAATATGGCCATCACCGAGTTCACCTGCTGCCCCTCCATCCCTGAACGCGTCACCGTCGACGAACACATCGAAATGTCGAAGGAATTTTCGACCGAGAAGAGCAAACTCTTCATCAACGGCATCCTCGACAAGATTCTCATCGAACTGCGCGTGGCCGGTCACAGCCGCGGACTCTACGACCCGGAAATCGACGGCGACACCCCGCCGGACGACGAAGCGTGAATCGACATCACTACTATTCCGTAGTCTACCTTTTCCCTCACCAACCAACCCCTCAGCTCAACACACATGAAGAAAGTTTTTTTGGCCACCATGGCTCTCAGCTTGGCGCTGACCGCCTGACACAACAATGAGAAAGCCGACGTCGACATCATCCGCAATCCCATCAGCGCCCGACGGCATCGACGAGAGCATGAAGATGCCTCAGATCAGCTTCGAATCGGACATGCACGACTTCGGTCAGCTCATGGCCGGCGAAAACATCAGCTACTGCTTCAAGTTCACCAACACCCGCAATCCATCTACCGAAAAAGGACTGAAATGGGCCAATTCAAAAAAAAATATTATATTTGCAGATTGTATTTTTAGACGGGATGGATTTATAATATTATAGTACAAATAATTATATATCCACCGTCATCAAAAAACCGCTTTGAAAGTCTAGAAGATGGATTACAATTTTAACGAAATCGAACCCAAATGGCAGCGTTACTGGCGTGAACGGAAGACCTACCATGTGGAGAATAAATCCGAGAAACCTCATTTTTATGTGCTCGACATGTTCCCCTATCCTTCGGGAGCGGGACTGCATGTGGGTCACCCGCTGGGCTACATTGCCAGCGATATCTACGCTCGCTACAAACGCCTGCGCGGATTCAACGTGCTGCACCCCATGGGCTACGACGCCTACGGTCTGCCCGCCGAGCAGTACGCCATCCAGACCGGCCAGCACCCGGCCATCACAACCGAACAGAACATCGGCCGCTACCGCGAACAGCTGGACAAAATCGGTTTCAGCTTCGACTGGGACCGCGAAGTGCGCACCTGCGACCCGCGCTACTACCGTTGGACGCAGTGGACCTTCGTGCAGCTCTTCAAATCGTGGTACGACAAAAAAGCCGACAAGGCTTGCCCGATTGCCGATCTGGAAGCTCGGTTCGCCCGTAGGGGCACCGACGAGCTGGAGGCAGCCTGCACCGAAGAGCTGGTCTTCACGGCCGATGAATGGAACAGCTGGGACGAGACCAAGCGCCAGCAGGTGCTGATGAACTACCGCCTGGCCTACCTGGCCGACACCTACGTCAACTGGTGCGCCGAGCTGGGCACGGTCCTGGCCAACGACGAGGTGGTCAACGGCCTCAGCGTCCGTGGCGGCTACCCTGTCGAACGCAAACTGATGCGCCAGTGGAGCCTACGCATCACGGCCTACGCCCAACGGCTGGTCGACGGGCTGGAACAGGTGGACTGGACCGACTCGCTGAAAGAGATTCAGCGCAACTGGATCGGTCGCAGCGAGGGTGCCGCCGTGTGGTTCCCCCTCGATGTGCCGACCAACGAAAACGTGCTGCCCGGCGCCCAAGCCTATATACCGCAGGTCAACCCGCAGTCGGTACCGAGTTTCGAAATCTTCACTACGCGTCCCGACACCATCTTCGGCGTCACCTTCATGGTGCTCTGCCCCGAACACGAACTGATCGACCAAATCACCACCCCCGACCATAAGGACGAGGTGGAAGCCTATGTCACTTGGGCCAAGAACCGCAGTGAGCGCGAACGTCAGGCCGAAGTGAAGAAGGTGAGCGGCGTCTTCACAGGCGCTTTCGCCATCAACCCCCTCACCAACGAAAAGATTCCCATCTACGTGAGCGACTACGTCCTGGCTGGCTACGGCACGGGCGCCATCATGGCCGTCCCGGCCCACGACAGCCGCGACTTCGCCTTCGCCCGCCACTTCAACCTGCCGATTCGTCAAGTGGTCACGCTCGAGAAAGATGTCACCAGCGACCCCGCCACCTGGACGGAAAGCATGGACGCCAAAACCGGCTATTCGGTCAACAGCGGCTTCGTCAGCGGCATGAAGGTCAAAGAGGCCATGAAGGCCGTCATCAACAAGATCGAGGAAATGGGCATCGGCCACCGCACCGTCAACTTCCGTCTGCGCGACGCCATCTTCAGCCGCCAGCGCTACTGGGGCGAACCGTTCCCCATCTATTATAAGAACGGCACCCCCTACGCCATCGACGAAGAGTGCCTGCCGCTGCAGCTGCCCGAAATCAGCGATTACAAACCCACCGCCTCGGGCGAACCGCCGCTGGGCCACGCCGAACGCTGGGCCTGGGACGAGCAGAACCACTGCGTGGTGGAGAAAAACAAAATAGACAACAAGAACGTCTTCCCGCTGGAACTGAGCACTATGCCCGGTTTCGCAGGCAGCAGCGGATACTACCTCCGCTACATGGACCCGCACAACGACAGCGCCTACTTCGCCCCCGACGCCGTCGGCTACTGGCAGAATGTGGACCTCTACGTGGGCGGCGCCGAACATGGCACCGGCCACCTCATCTACGCCCGCTTCTGGAACAAGTTCCTCTTCGACCTCGGTATGGCCGTCAAGGAGGAACCCTTCCAAAAACTCATCAACCAGGGCATGATTCAGGGACGCTCCAACTTCGTCTATCGCTCCAAGTCCGACAACAAGCACTTCATCTCGAAGGGCCTCATCAAGAATATGGACGACGTCACTCCTATCCATGTGGACATCAACATCGTGGACAACGACATCCTCGACACCGACCGCTTCCGCGCCTGGCGCCCCGAATTTGCCGACGCCACCTTCGAACTGGAAGAGGGCCGTTACATCTGCGGTTGGGAGGTCGAAAAAATGTCCAAGTCGATGTTCAACGTGCAGAACCCCGACGACCTGGTGGCTCGCTACGGCGCCGACACACTGCGCATGTACGAGATGTTCCTGGGCCCCGTGGAACAGGCCAAACCCTGGGACACCAACGGCATCGAGGGCGTCTTCCGCTTCTTCAAGAAATTCTGGCGACTGTTCCACGACGCCGACAACAACTTCTGCGTCAGCGACGAAGAAGCCTCCAAGGCCGAACTGAAGATTCTGCACCAGACCATCAAGAAGGTGACCGACGACATCGAACGCTTCTCGTTCAACACCTCGGTGAGCACCTTCATGATCTGCGCCAACGACCTGGCGGCGCTGAAGTGCAACAAGCGCGAGGTGCTACAACCCCTCACGGTCCTCATCGCACCCTTCGCCCCCCACATTGCCGAAGAGCTGTGGCACCTGCTCAAGGGCGCCGACGCCGAAAGCGTCTGCAGCGCCGAATGGCCCGCCTTCGACGAACGCCATCTGGTGGAGGACAGCTTCAAGTACCCTGTCTCCTTCAACGGCAAGATGCGCTTCACGCTCGAACTGCCGGCCAACTGCTCGCAGGACGACGCCATCGCGGCCGTCAAAGCGGCTCCCGAAGCCCAGAAGTGGCTCAACGGCGCCGAACCCAAAAAAGTCATCTTTGTTCCCAAACGTATCATCAATATCGTATGTTAAGCAGACATTTCCTACGCGCCAAAGCCCTCCAGGCCGTCTACGCCAGCGTGACTTCTCAGATCGAAAAAGCTGACGACGTGGCCGCTGCCTACGACTTCAATGTCGGCCGTCTCAACGACCTGGGCATACTGCAACTGAGCACCCTCACCCAACTGGCCTTCACCGCCGAACGAATCAACGAAGCACAACAGCAGAAACGCTTGGCTCCCGCCTCGGAAAAAACCGACGTGCGCCACCTCGGCGACAACAGCTTCATCAGCCGGCTGAACGACTCGTTCCAGTTCCAGCAGCGCTGCAACCGCATGAACATCGACTGGTCGTCACACTTCGACACCTTCCGTAAGATATTCAACCAACTGAAAACCGTCCAGTCCTACAAGGACTACGTCGCCGCACCCTCCTGCTCGTTCGACGACGACAAGGCTGTGGCTCTCGTGGCCTTCAAATGCCTGATGAACGACGACACACTGCGCGAAATCATCTTCGACCGCGACCTGCTGTGGGAAGACGACTTCGACCAGATTGCTCAGTACAACTACATGATGCTGAAAGACTTCACCGACGAGACGCTGAACGAAGCCATCGCCTGCCCGCTGGTCTACAACAGCGACAACAGCAAGGATGCCAACGACTACGACTTCGCTCGCCAACTGGCGGTGGACACCTTCATCCACATCGACGACAACGAGCCGCTCATCAAAAAACACCTCCAAAACTGGGACATGGACCGCGTGGCGCTCATGGACATCATCCTTATCAATATGGCCATCACCGAGTTCACCTGCTGCCCCTCCATCCCCGAACGCGTCACCGTCGACGAATACATCGAACTGTCAAAGGAATTTTCGACCGAGAAGAGCAAACTCTTCATCAACGGCATCCTCGACAAGATTCTCATCGAACTGCGCGTGGCCGGTCGCATCCAGAAGAACAGCCGCGGACTCTACGACCCGGAAATCGACGGCGACACCCCGCCGGACGACGAAGCGTGAATCGACATCCCGACTATTCCGTAGTCTACCTTTTCCCTCACCAACCAACCCCTCAGCTCAACACACATGAAGAAAGTTTTTTTGGCCACCATGGCTCTCAGCTTGGCGCTGACCGCCTGCCACAACAATGAGAAAGCCGACGTCGACATCATCCGCAATCCCATCAGCGCCGACGGCATCGACGAGAGCATGAAGATGCCTCAGATCAGCTTCGAATCGGACATGCACGACTTCGGTCAGCTCATGGCCGGCGAAAACATCAGCTACAGCTTCAAATTCACCAACACCGGCAATGCCGACCTCGTCATCAGCGGCTGCGACGCCTCGTGCGGATGCACCGTGGCCGACTTCCCCCACGAGCGCATCGCCCCCGGCAAGTCGAACTACATCACCGTCTCCTTCAAGTCGCAGGGCATGAGCGGCCAGCAGGTGAAAGAGGTCACCGTCTTCTCCAACACCCAGCCGGCATCAACCAAACTGCGCATCATGGCTCAGGTGAGATAACAAAACGCCAATTCATTTATTAACCATACCCGTCCCATCAGCCCTCTGCATGGCGGGGACCGGAAAAAAAGCAAAAAACACACAAGATGAACATCCTCTACATCCTTCTCCAAACGCCCGCACAGGGCCAACCCGCAGGTGGCGGCATGAGCGGCCTGCTGATGATCATAATGCTTTTCGTGGTCATGTGGCTTCTCATGATCCGTCCACAGCGCAAAAAAGCTAAAGAAGACGCACAGATGCGCGAACAGCTGAAGAAAGGCGACCGCGTCGTTCTGGCTGGCGGCATCTACGGCAAAATCCACGCCGTCAACGACACCACCGTCGAAGTGGACATCGCCAACAACACCATCGTCACCGTCGAGAAGAACTTCATCCAGGCTGTCACCTCGGGCAACGACCAGATCGAAGCCAAATAACACCTTCCCTTCTCTGACCGGAGAAACAATCAACTGCGTGTCCCGCCACCAAAAACCGTCATGCATCTCAAATCCGACCAAGGTCTGCGCCAACGTCTCTGGCACTACCGGGCGTTCTTCTTCACGCTCATCGTCATATCGTTGATATGGCTCATATCCAACATGTCCGAGCAGAAGGCCTATCGCGAGACCTATCCGCTCCGCTTCACCGGATTCGACAGCGTGCGCTATGCCACCACCCTGGCCGACACCGTCGTCACACTCGACATCACCAGCAACGGTTTCCGCGCGCTGCAGCGCAGCCTGGCCACACGTCGCACCATCGAGATCAACGTGGCGTCCAAATTGGGCAAAGGCAACAGCGATGGCTACGAGTTGACCCTCTCCACCAACGAGTTCAGCGAGGTCTTCACCTCGCAGGTCGACATGCGGGGCGTCGAATCCCTTGCGCCTGTTCAGCAGTCGCTGGCGCTCCGTCTGGCCCCCCGCGAACGCAAAGCTTTCGTGCCCGACATCGAAAAGGTACGGTTCCAGTTTGAGGGCATGACCGGAATCTTCGGCACACCCACCGTCAAACCCGACACCATCTGGCTCTACGGCAGCCGTGCCTCTTTGGACCAGATTGACCACATCGAGGCGCAACCGCAAACCATCGGGGGCATCATGAAGAGCGGCACCTTCGAGGTGAAGCTCGACCCCGTGTGGAAAAAGTTCTCCGACGTGCGCCCGTCGGCCACCAAGCTTTCGGTCTTCCTGCCGGTGCAACGCTATGTGCAGCGCACCGTAGCCGTCCCGCTCCGCATCGTCAACAGCGACAATGTGAAACGCATCCACCTCTACCCCGACCAGGTCTCCGTCAGCTTCATGGTTCCTCAGTCGGAATACAACAAATACACTGCCAGCGATTTCTCTGTCAATGTCACCATCGACAGCGACTCGTTGTCCAGCCTGCATCCCGTCGTCACTGCCTTCCCGGCCAACGTCCGCATCCTGTCGGTGTCGCCCGAGGAGGTTCAATATATTATTATCAAATGAAACTCGTAGGACTCACCGGTGGCATCGGTTGTGGCAAAACGACCGTCCTCAACGCCTTCCGCGCGCTGGGGGTTCCTTGTTTTGTGGCCGACAGCCATGCCGCTTCCTATTATGACGACCCTGCCTTCGTGCAGCGCGTGGCCGACCTGCTGGGTCCGTCGGTGCTTACCGCCGACGGTCAGGCCGACAAGCGTCGCATCGCCAACATCGTCTTTGCCGACCCCGAGGCACTGCAGCAGCTCAACGCGCTTATCCATCCGCGGGTGATGGACGACTTCCACCGCTGGGCACAACAGCAGCTCAGCCCTTACGTCATCCTCGAATCCGCCATCCTCTACGAATACGGACTCCACCGCCACATGGACTGCATGATTGCTGTCTATCTGGACCAGGAGGAACGCCTGCGACGGCTGCAGCTCCGCGACCACGCCTCGCGCCAACAGCTGCTGGCTCGCATGCACAACCAGCTCAGCGCCGAATCCAAAATGGATCGCGCCGACTATGTCATCCTGAACTACGAGGGCAACCCGCGCCAACGCCAAGTGGCCTATATCGACCACCTCATCCGTCGTCCCTAGCATCCTTTACGTCGCACATCAAACCCATCATTCATCATGTACCAAATCCAGAAAAAAGAGTTCCTCACCCCCGCCACCGTCCTCATGGAGGTCGAAGCACCCTGGATCGCCCAATGCGGCCGTCCCGGTCAGTTCCTCATCGTCATCCCCGACGCCCACGGCGAACGTGTTCCCTTGACCATCTGCGACATTGATCACGAACTGGGCATCGTCACCATCGTCTTCCAGATTGTGGGTGAATCGACCCAAAAACTGGCCGACATGGCTCAGGGCGACAGCCTCTTCACCATCGTCGGACCGCTAGGTCGTCCGGCCGAGGTGATCAGCCTCTTCGAGAAGAACCCCAACCTGCGCATCCTATTCGTCGCAGGCGGCGTCGGCACCGCTCCGGTCTATCCGCAGGCCAAGTGGGCCTACCGCTTCGGTCTCTATTCCGACATCATCGTCGGCGCCCGCAGCAAGGATTTCATCTTCTTCGAGGACCGCATGCGCTCCGTCTGCCAGAACCTCCACATCATGACCGACGACGGCAGCTACGGCGAGAAGGGTCTGGTGACCGACAAAATCAAGCAGCTCATCGAGTCGGGCATCCACTACGACTGCTGCGTGGCCATCGGTCCGCTGCCCATGATGAAATTCGTCTCGCTGCTCACCAAGCAGTACAACCTGCCGACCATCGTGTCACTCAATTCCATGATGGTCGACGGCACGGGCATGTGCGGCGCCTGCCGTGTCACCGTGGGCGATAAGGTGCAGTTCACCTGCGTCGACGGCCCCGAATTCGACGGCCATCTGGTCAACTTCGACGAGGCCATGAGCCGACTGGCCCGCCCCGACGCCCGCAAATACCGCATCGCCACCAGCGAAGGCGGCCACCGTTGCAATCTGGCCGACGCGGTCGACGAGGCCATCAATGCGGCCGAAAAACCTCAACGCCAACAACCGGCCGAGCAGGAACCCGACCGTCGCATACTCAATTTCGACGAAGTATCCTACGGCTTCAACGACCGTCAGGCTGTGGTCGAAGCCTCCCGTTGCCTCAACTGCAAACGCCCGCTCTGCGTCACCCAGTGCCCCGTGGGCATCAACATCCCGGCATTCATCGCCGCCGTTAAGGAGGGTCGTAACGACGAGGCGGGTCGCATCATCGCCATGGATTCCACCCTTCCGGCGGTCTGCGGACGTGTCTGCCCGCAAGAGACCCAGTGCGAGGGTGCCTGCATCCTCGGCCACAAAAGCCAACCCATCGCCATCGGCGCTCTGGAACGCTACGTGGCCGACTGGAACCGCGAACATGCACCCAGCCAGCAGGTGGAAGAACGCCAACCTGCCCCCGATGCCATCAAGGTGGCCATCATCGGCAGCGGCCCCTCGGGTCTGGCATGCGCCGGCGACTTGGCCAAGGCGGGATTCGACGTCACCATCTTCGAGGCGCTCCACCATGCCGGTGGCGTGCTGGTCTACGGCATCCCCGAATTCCGACTGCCCAAACAGCGTGTGGTGGCTCCCGAAATTGAGAACCTCAAACGACTGGGCGTCAAAATTTTCACCAACGTCATCGTGGGCAAGTCCGTCACCGTCGACGACCTCTTCGAGCATCAGGGCTTCCAGGCGGTCTACATCGCTTCGGGCGCCGGACTGCCGAAGTTCATGGGCATCCCCGGCGAAACGTTGGTGGGTGTGCTCTCCGCCAACGAACTGCTTACCCGCACCAACCTCATGCATGGCTACGACAGCCAGTACGACACCCCCATCCTTCTGGGCCGCAAAGTGGCCGTGGTGGGCGGCGGCAATGTGGCCATGGATGCGGCGCGTACCGCTCGCCGCTTGGGGTGTGAGGTCACCGTCATCTACCGTCGCGGCGAAGAGGACATGCCCGCCCGCAAAGAGGAGGTGCACCACGCCAAACAGGAGGGCATCCAGTTCTGCTTCCAGTGCAACCCCGAGGCTATCATCGACGACGGCAAAGGCAATGTGGCGGGTGTGCGCTTGGTTCGTATGGCCATGGGCGAACCCGATGCCAGCGGTCGTCGCCGCTTCTCGGCTATCCCCGACAGCCAGTTCGAACTGGAACTGGACAATATGATCATCGCCCTCGGCACCTCGCCCAACCCGCTCATCAAGAGCACCACGCCGGGCCTCGACACTGAGTCGTGGGGCGGCATCAAGACCGACGACGAAGGACGCACCTCGCGTCGCATGGTCTTCGCCGGAGGCGACGCTGTCAGCGGTGCCGCCACCGTCATCCTGGCCATGGGCGCCGGCCGTCAAGCTGCCAAAGCCATCATCAACTCCTTCAAAAAATAGTATCCAACAGGCTTTTGGCCGCCAATACCTATCCCAACGAATCTTTTGCTGTCCTTCCGGATAACAAACGATTCGTTGTTTTTTTTCATTCACTGCCCATAGAAACCATTCTCAAAGTTTCGGCAGCCCACAGAACCGGCACATCGGGTGCGGGCCCACAATGGGGACCATCATAGCAGCAGCCAGCCAATGAATTGGCTGGCTGCATCAGTCGTACATATTTCTTTGCGCAAAGAATGTCCGTCGCCCTTTCACAGACAGGCGGTGCGTTTGGGTTCGGAGCCGGACTATTTCGACAGCGGGGTGGATGCGCCCCTTTTCTCACGGTCGTGGAGTTCGGCGGTGGCGGTGAAGAAGGCGTCGCCGCTCGAATTGAGGGCGGTTTCGACAGAATCCTGCACCACGCCGATGATGAATCCGATGGCCACAGCCTGCATGGCCACATCGTTGCCGATGCCGAAGAAGGAGCAGGCCATGGGAATAAGCAGCAGACTGCCGCCGGCCACGCCCGAGGCGCCACAGGCACCGAGGGTGGCAATCACACCCAAGAAGAGCGCCGAGGCAAAGGAGACGTCGACACCCAGCGTGTAGGCCACCGCCAACGAAAAGACCGTGATGGTCACTGCGGCACCATCCATATTGATGGTCGCTCCCAGCGGAATGCTCACGGAATAGAAATCCTCATCAAGCCCCAATTTCTTGCACAAGGCCATATTGATGGGGATATTGGCGGCCGACGAACGGGTGAAGAAGGCCTGCAGTCCGCTCTCCTTCAAGCAGGTCAACAGCAGCGGATAGGGATTGCGACGCAACAGGACAAAGGCGATGAGCGGATTGAACACCAAGGTGTTGACAAGCATGCAGCCCACAAGGAGCAGCAGCAGGTGGCCGTAGGTGGTGAATACCGAGAGACCGTTCTCGCTGACGGTGGTAAACACCAGACCCAGAATACCGAACGGGGCAAATTGGATGACCCACTTCACCACGCGCGACACAACGTCGCTCAGGTCGTGAACCACCTGAACCGTAGATTTCGAAGCAGTGGTTTTCAGCGCAATGCCGAGAATGATGCTCCAGAAGAGGATGGCTATATAGTTGGCATTGGCCACCGCCGCCACCGGGTTGCCCACCATGCCGGTCAGCAGATTGGTGAACACCTCGGAAAGCGAACCGGCCGCCTCGCCGACAACCACATCGCTCACATCGCCCAGCTGCAGCTTCACAGGGAAGAGGAAACTGCCCACCACGGCACATACCGCCGCAATGAAAGTGCTCAGCAGGTAGATGGACACCAACGCCGAAAAACGGCGACCCAGCCCCTTGCCGGCCTTGGCAATGGACGAGATGACCAACACCGCCACCAACACCGGGGCAATGCCCTTCAGTGCGCTGACAAAGATTTTGCCCAAAATGCCGATGCCGCTCCATCCGGGCAGCACGATGCCCAGCAGGGCACCGACAACAAGGCCGATAAAGATTCGGAGCATCAGGCTCACCGATGTGTATTTGTTCAGTATTTGTTTTGCTATATTCATGACCTGTAGACGTTTGCGGCCGAAGCCAATACTATTTGTTGGTTATTTGGATTCACAAAGCAAAAAAGGAAGCCGGTATTGGGCTTCCTTATGTGGTGGTCCCTCTTGGGTTCGAACCAAGGACCCGCTGATTATGAGTCAGCTGCTCTAACCAACTGAGCTAAGGGACCGCTACCGGCATCACGGGTTCTGATGGCGAAAAGGCACCGCCCGAGCGTCGATTTCGAGGTGCAAAAGTACAAACATTTTATGACATGGACAAAAAAAAATGCCTATCGGCCAAAGCAGGCTGTCTAACTGCTTTATTTTCATAAAAAACATCCGACCACAAAAATTGTTTTTTTTTCGCTCAAAAAAACACCGATTGAGAATAATTTTGTAATTTTGCACTTTCAAACGATACGATTTTCTATGGGACGAATCATGGCAATTGATTATGGCATAAAGCGTACGGGGCTCGCCGTCACCGACGAACTTCAGCTCATTGCTACGCCTCTGACCACTGTCGACACCCCAAAACTGGCCGACTACCTCACCGACTATTGCCGTCGCGAGCAGGTCGAACGCTTTGTGGTGGGCGAGGCAAAGCACATGGACAACACCCCATCGGAGTCGGCACGCTACATCGAGCCCTTCGTCGCTTCGCTGGGACAGCTGTTCCCCGACATCCCCGTGTCGCGCATCGACGAACGCTTCACTTCCAAAATCGCATTCCAATCCATGATAGACGGCGGCCTGCGCAAGAAACAGCGCCAGAACAAAGGCCTCATCGACACAGTTAGCGCCGTACTCATCCTGCAGAATTTCATGCAGCTGCAGGAAAATACCCGCCGCAACGGATAAACAATAGAAACAACAACAAACAACCCTATAACACTCCATAAAAAAATGACACTCCCCATTGTAGGCTACGGCGACCCCATTCTGCGCAAGGAGTCACAACCCATCACCAAAGACTACCCCGAACTGAAACAGCTCATTGCCGATATGTTCGAAACCATGTATGCCGCCGACGGCGTCGGTCTGGCAGCACCCCAAATCGACCGCTCCATCCAGCTGGTGGTCATCGGCTTCCGCCCCTACGACGAGAAGACCGACACCTACGGCCCCGAAGACGAGCGCCACGTGCTCATCAACCCCGAAATCCTTGAGGAGCGCGGCAAGAAGGAATATTTCAACGAAGGCTGCCTCAGCATCCCCGACATCCACGAGGATGTGCTCCGCCCCGACACCATCCTCCTCCACTGGTTCGACGAGGATTTTCAGGAACATACCGAAGAAATCACCGGCATGTTCGCCCGCGTCGCACAGCACGAAATCGACCACCTGCACGGCAAGGTCTTCACCGACCGCCTCAGCCCGCTGCGCAAGACCATGATCAAACGCCGCCTCAACGACGTCATGTCCGGCAAAGTGGCCACGCGCTACCGCATGAAAAGAAAGAAATAAATACTTATTATATCAATCCTCAAAGAACCATAATATATCATGAGAAAAGTCACTTCAATGCTCTGTGTCATCGCCATGCTGATGGCCGTCAGCTGCAAGCATGCACCCAAAGAAATGAGCCGCGACGAACTCTTCGCGACCATCGATTCCATCGAAAAGCCGCTGATGCAGGACGCCCAGCTGCAAGCCGTCGACTCCGTTCAGGGCCGCCAACTGGTGGATCTCTATGTCCGCTTTGCCGACGCCTTCCCCGAAGACTCGCTGACTCCGGCCTACCTGCACCGCGCCGCTCAAGTGTGCAACGGTATGGGCCAGTTCGACGATATGGCCAACTACTACGACCGCGTCATCGACAACTATGGCGACTACCAGCACCTCGACGAGTGCTACTATGAGAAAGGCATCGCCCTCGACAACGCCGGCCGCAAAGATGCCGCCCGCGACGCTTACCAACAGTTCCTCGACAACTATCCCGACCACTTCCTGACCGAGGATATCCGCCGTGCCATGTCGCTCCTCGACATGTCGGACGAACTGCTCATCGAATACATCAAGAACAACGCGCAGCAAAACCAGTAACACATCGGTCAGTCTGCCTTCAAGCGTTCTGCAGCAGCAACCCCAGCTGCGCATTAACGACAGAAAAAAAGGTGTCCACTGGACACCTTTTCTTGTTTTCCAATCACGACAACAAGGCCGCTAGTCTGTGCCGCTGTAGCCACAATCTGCGAACAGGGCACCTTCTCGCGCCTTACGTCATGAAACGACGCAACATGCGGACTATTTCGCCTTGGCCAGGGCGGCACCGGCATTCCAGGCGCGACCCACTTTCTCGCCAGTGACGAGGTAGCCGTTCTGGAACTGGTCGAAGATGAGGGCGTTGAGCTTCATCGGATCCACCTTGCCATTCTCGCTGAGGACGCTTTCCTCGGCGGCGACATTGACAATCTTGCCCACGATGCAATACATCGTCTCGGTATCCACCACTTCGGCCAACTCGCACTCCATCGCCACGGGGAACTCGTCGATGACAGGGGCGTTGACGCGGCTGCTGCTGACGGCGTGGTAGCCCGTGCGCTCAAACTTGTCAGGGGTCTTGTTGCCGGTGGCAATGCCGAAATAGTCGGCCACGTCCATATGGTCGCGGTCGGCGATACTGACGGTGAAGGCTTTCGTCTTCAGTATGTTCTGTGTGGTCTTGTGGCCTTCGCCGATGAAGAGGGCTATTTTGTCCATATCGCAGATCATGCCCCAGGCGGCATTCATCACGTTCACACGACCACTCTCATCATAGGCAGCCACCATCAAAACCGGCATCGGGTAAACAGCCGGCACAACTCCAAGATCTTTTTTCATTGCAGTAAAGGTATTATGATGTTATTATAATGTATCTATATATATAAACGCCCCATCTCCGAAAAAATTTTGTGGAGCCAATATTCCCGCTCCTTGTGCAGCCGCTAATGCACCAAGCACCGTGGCAGGTCATCCGGACGACCAGTGCCACGGCCTTCAGCCGCGAGGTAAATAGGGAAAAAGTGCGGAACCGTTGCGACCAAACAGGCCGCCAAATGTCGTCAGACGCCGCTATTCGGGATAATACTCTGAAAATGAATGATCGTTGTAGAGCACAACGACTTTGACAATCTTTTTCCTCCTGAGATTTTGATTATCGGGTACAACTGCTGACGCCATTCCGTTCAGGTGATTCTCGTCGACATAAGATTGCCGCCCATTGTCAGTATGCATCGGCGAGGGTGTTTGCGCCGACGACTCGACAGCAGGAGTGGAGCCGACGGTTGTCGATCCCACAACCGAGGGGGCCGCAACCGCAGAGGACGATTGTGCCGATGGAGCAGTATTGCCCGAAGGGGCGGAGTTGACCGATGGAGTAGGTGCCGCCATCTGCCCACCGACAGCCTGGACCGTCTCGGCCACAGGAGCTGCCGGCGGAACGGTGGGCATTACGCCCGCATTAGGCACTGGACCGGACGCAACCGATTCACCACCAACGCCTTGCGCCGCTACAGGGACATTCGAAGCCACACCAGGGAAGTAAGCCTCAATCATTTTCGCCGGACCATCCGTCTCGATTGCTTGCGGGTCATCTGCCGTTGGCGGTACGTCGGCAAACAGCGTGCCCTCCATATTGCTGAAAAGATCAGGCTGTACAGCTGCCTCCTGCACCGGTCTTGTAGCGCCAGACGTGGGTTGCGATGGCTTCGATGCAGGTGCCGGAGCCGCCGCCGGTGCACCAGCAGGCGCTGCTGCTTGAGGTGACGTAGCAGTCGACACAGCATTGCCCGACGATGCGGGGACAGCAACGATTGACGGAGCATACATCTCACCCTCTCCAAAGGTCAGCCATTTGATGTCAATCTCCGGATAACGGTTGATGACCTTCTTCACAAAATCCAAACTGGGACGGTTACGACCCGACATAATATGCGACATACCGGAAGGCTGGATTCCGATCTCTTCTGCAAACTGTCTTGCCGTGATATTTTTGGCCTTTAAAATGAGATTTATCCTGTCAATCATAAATTTATAATTATAAATGTAATTTCTTTCGATTTACAAAAATACACATTCTTTTTGAAACATTTGTAAATAATTGCATTTTTACTTTTGTAATCATATTTCAGCCAAAAGAATTAATTGAAGTTATGAATTTTATTTAATTGTTTTATAATATATTGATTAGTTATAAACATGCTAAATGTTAATTTTTCAACAAATCTCAAAAATATTAAATTATCACTTTAATAAAAACATTTTTTATGTATTATATCAACGTTTTAAGTATTATATAAAACTATACAATTGAACAATGGCCGCATTTACAGAAATTTCTCTGAAACATTTGTAAAATTCACATTTGTTTACATACATATCCACATTTACATTTGTATATACAATTATGTATTTACATTTGTAAATTTACAAATTTCACGCCTATTTATTTATCGCAATTCTGGATATACGAAATCCTGTCGGAATGCATTTGAGGCGCTTAGAAGGCAAATTTTGGAAGTAGAAAAAACACTGTTTTTTTATCATTTTTTTTACTGCCGACATACACTAATCAAAAAAACTGCGTTATGGAGAGAAATAAAATTGAATAACAATATAAAATAATAAGAAAATGAAAAAAGGAATTGCAACGCTCCTTCTCGTGATGGTCTTCGCCATGATTGGTGTCTCTTGCTCGCACAAGACCTGTCCCGCCTACCGCGGTTCGGTGTCCGAAGTTGTCGTCAACGAGTAACGACCATCCGACGTGCAGCCGTCGGGGCGACAACTCCCCTACCCTGCATCATCATTATAAAAAGAGTACCTGAAGGTACTCTTTTTTTTATGGCTCGCGAGAATCGCCTGTTCAAGACAGAATCCTTACCCCGATCGTTACAGACAATTCTCATCGACGAATATTTTTCACCCAATCCCCACCCCGTCACAATAAAAAAAAACATCGACCCAAGCCCAACCAACCAAAGTTGCAAAACTCCCCTCATCCCTCATCCCTCATCCATCTTCCCTCATCCATCTTCCCTCATCCATCTTCCCTCATCCCTCATCCCTCATCCCTCTTCCCTCTTCCCTCAGCCCTCTTCCATCTTCCATCATCCCATCATCCGCAGAACAAATCCAACAATCAAAAATGGAATAATCAAAAATGCCTCCGAGCTTCTTTAAATCGAGGCATAAAAAAAAGCGGGACTGGATTCAGTCCCGCTTAAAAGGTGAATGGTTGTCAGCGACTACAATCAGAGAGCGATCTTTTCGTTGACAATCTTGAGGATTTCAGCCTCTTCCTTAATGGCAGCGGCTTCGATGGCGGCAGCCTTGGCGAGGATGTCATTCTTGAAAGCCTCGTCTTTCAGGCTGCTGGCGTTGATCTTCACATTCAGATGGGCACCCATCACGGCGCTACGAGCGGCAAGGGCTCCCACACCACCGTCGGTGACGCTGGCCGGATTGCCCCACTCCACCATGGCACGGCACACCTCGAAAGCCTCCATGGACTTCTGCATGGTGTGGAACGGCACCTCGGTGGCAAACTTGGTGGCCTCCTGAATGGCAGCGCTGCGGGCAGCCTTCTCCTCGTCGGTCTTCTTGGGCAGACCGAAGGCATTCATAATCTTGTTGAAAGCGTTAGTGTCCTCGTCGACCAGATGCAGCAGTTCGTTCTTGATTTGCTGACCGTGGACAGCCACGTCGCTGAATTTCTCCCATTCGTCGTCGTAGGCAGCCTTACCGCCGGTGAGGTTGGCAACCATGGTGCCAAGCGAAGCAGCCAGGGCACCCATATAGGCGCTGACCGATCCACCGCCTGGAGCGGGACTTTCGGAAGCCGTCTCCTCGCAGAAACCGGTGCAAGTCAGGTCGACAAGCTTCTTCGTGCTGTTGTCCTCAATCAGGAATTCGATGACTTTCTCCTTGGGGTTGAAGGGTTTCAGGTCGTCGAGGCCCATCGATTTGATGGCGATCTTCATAATCTCGTCCTCGCTGACGCCGAGCGAACGTTTCTGTTTGGCCAGGTAGTATTTGCCGGCGTCAATCAGAACGCTCTTGGGAATAAGGCCGACGATTTCACAGCCGGTCACACGCACACCGCGGTTGGCGGCGCAGCGGCACACCTCGTCGAAGCAGAGGTGGACAGGGGCCACCTTGATGGAGGTGATGTTCATGGAGACCTGTGCAATGCCGTAGTCTTCAATGTACCAACCGATTGCCTTGGTGCCTTTCAGCGTGCCGGGAATCATGATGGTCTTGCCGTTCTCGTCCTTCATCGGCTTGCCCGAGGGCTTGCCGCCTTCGCGCTGGGGACGGCCCTTTTCACGGACGTCGAAAGCGATGGCATTGGCGCGACGGGTCGATGTGGTGTTCAGGTTGTAGTTGATGGCCACCAAGAAATCGCGGGCACCCACCTGGGTGGCGCCGGTCTGGGCCACATGGTCGTTCCATGCGTTGGGACCATAGTCGGGTTTCCACTGTTCGCTGCCCAGACGGGTCGACAGCGACTCGTATTCGCCCGTGCGGCAGTAAGCCAGATTGCGGCGTTCGGGCAGTTTGGCGGCGTTTTCGTAGCAGTAGATGGGAATCTGAAGCTCGTTGCCGATACGCTCAGCCAACTTGTGGGCGTAGACCACGGTCTCTTCCATGCTGATGTTGCTCACCGGGATGAGGGGGCATACATCGGTGGCACCCTGACGGGGGTGGGCACCATGGTGCTGGCGCATGTCGATGAGTTCGGCAGCCTTCTTGACCACGCGGTAGGCGGCTTCGCAAGCCTGTTCCGGCTCACCCACAAAGGTGATGACCGTACGGTTGGTGGTGGCACCCGGATCGACGTCCAGCAGTTTCACGCCCTCCACCTTTTCGATTTCGGCGGTAACCTGGTTGATGATATTCATGTCGCGTCCTTCAGAGATATTCGGAACGCATTCAATTAATTGTTTCATCGTTATCTTATTTATTTATAGTATTCTATATTAAAAAACAAATTTCAAATGAATTACAAAGATAATTGTTTTTTTTGAATCATAGTCAATGCAATTTGTCAACACACCAAAACAACAATACAAAGCATTGTATTTCAACTGAAAACTTAAAAATACTACAAAAAGATACTACATCAACAAAAAATGTTGATATTATTTTTAACATTTCTATTGCACGTATGTATTTTTTTTGTAGTTTTGCAGACATCAAAGATTGCAACCCAACCTAAATCACACCCCCTTCAACTATCTATTCTTGCAACAGTTGCGCTGCGGCTGTTGACTTTCAACCATGAGCCAAAAACCGACAAGACAATGGACATCATCTTCGATTATACCGATGCCTCGACGACGGAGGACCAACCGTCGAAAGCCCATGCCGACACCGATACGGCCGACCATGCCGCCATGCCGGTGCAGCCCGACGACGACATCCCCCTGACGGCTCGCAACAGCAGCGACTATCAAGAGATGACCGATGTGATGTTCCGTATCATCCGCAATCATGAGGCGGAGATTGTCCGGCTCAACAAGATCATCTCCGAGCAATCGACGACCATCAGCGAGATGTTCAACAGTAACACCCGGTTAAAGAGCGACTTGCAGCACGCCCGCGAGCAGAAGCTGCAAGACGAACAGCGTCTGGAGCAGATGCAAACCGAGATGCAGCAGCTCAAAGCCCAGCTGCAGCAGCTTCAGAAGGAGCAGTCCTTCCCCACCGGCGCCACCGCCATGCCGCCCGCCGACAACATCCTCATTCAGCGCACCCTCGGCGCCATTCACGAAGAATACCTGCGCAACCAGCCGCCTGTCAACGACAGCCTGGCGCTCCAGGCCGCCAGACTGCCCGTCCAAGCACGCGCCACCTCCGTCAGCCGCCAGCACCGTCAGAAGGCGAAACCGCTCGACTGGGATTATTTCGACGAGCTGATACAGCGTGACAACAAGATGTCCGAATTCAACAACGACCGCGCCAAGATGTTCTTCAACGCGCTCCATATCAACAACATCATCGACGAGCACTTCCATCTTCGCCGCAACATCACCAACAATGTGGCCTGCTTCATCGAGAAGGAGCTCCACCAGCGCATCCCCACCGTCGTCAAGTGGGAAATCTTCGACCACCTCTTCGACCGCAAAGCCGTGCGCACCTACGAAGGCAAAATCATGAAGCCCTCCGACCGCAACATGTGCAAGTCCATCAAGGAGTTCTTAGACCAGGTCGAATTGGCGGCCAGCCAAGAAGCCAATGACTGAGGCCTCGTCATTGCCCCCCCCCGACCTCACCCCTTACCGCAGCCTCTTCAGGCACCCCCTGCACCGCTCACAGCACCCCCAAAAATATCATTTTCAAGCATTTTTCCACCCTGCTTTTTTTGTAGCCCGGCGTAGCCTGGCATACTACATACAAAAAAACAGACTACAGCAGCCATTTTTTTCCAACGCGCTCTCCCCTACTCCTTTCCGAGGGCGACATCCCCTTTGGGGCCATGTAGATTATCTGTAGCAAAGATGCAGCAAACGCTGTAGCAAACCGCAGCCATCGCACTGTCTTCCATTCGATTGCACAAACATTCCAACATTTTTTACAACCGTTTACAACTTTTTCCTGTTCGTTGGCGATTTCGTTAATTTGCATCGTCTTTCAAAAGGAAAGGAAGCGCAAACGGTGACACCCAAGCAAGTCCGGGGGAACGATTCCCGCCGGGATGCGTACGGCCCGACAGCTCGACAACCCGAACCGGCAGACAGCAGATCCGCCACCACTTCCGGACCCCAACGCAAAGACAAAGAAGTAAAAATAATTAATAACATTAAAAAAGAAAGGAAAAATTATCATGGCAACAATCAAACAAGGAGCCCTCGGCGGCTTCTCAGGAAAAGTAGGTCCCATCACCGGTTCCTCGTGGAAAGGCAAAGCAGTCATCAAGGCACGCCCCCTCAGCGTCAACGACCCCAACACCGTTCTGCAACAGCAAATCCGCGCCAAGTTCAAACTCATCACTCAGTTCTTCTCCGTCATCTACGCCTTCATCTTCCTCGGATTCAAGAAGCAGGCCGTTGACATCACCGAGATGAACGCCGCCATCAAGACCAACTTCGCCGATGGCTTCACCGGCACCTTCCCTACCTACAGCCTCAACTACTCCAAACTGCTGGTGGCCAAGGGCAATGTGGACAACCCCTACAACCCCTCCGCCCAGGTGCAAGGCACCGACCTCAGCATCAGCTGGACCGACAACTCCGGCATCGGCAACGCCCTCGAGACCGACAAGGTGATGTTCCTCGCCTACAACACCGTCAAGAAGCAGGCCGTCGTCGTCACCGACGCCGCCGACCGCTCCACCCGCCAAGCCTCCTACTCTCTGCCCACCGCATGGGTGAGCGACTCCATCGAGGTCTACCTGGCAGTGCGCCGTGCCGAGGGCGACGACACCAGCACCTCGCTCTACTTGGGCAGCTTCAACCTCTAAACTCCCTACCAATGCCCCTTCTGGGCGAAAGTGGCGGCCACAGCGCCGCCACTTTTTTTTTGCCATCCTGTCCGCCCCGCAAGCCGCACGGTCCTACCCGCCAACGGCAAAAAGCAGACCGCAGTATCGCCCCTCAAGGAGCAGATTTTCAAACCCATAATCACAAACCTTAAAACAATTCAAATCACCATGACACCCTCCATGAATCTTATGGCCCTGGCGCGTGCCTACGACCTGACCACGCCCCCTGCCGCCGACCGCAAACAGCTACTTCAGCAGCAAGAGCAGTTCCTGTCGCTGGTCAAACCCCTCATCCCGTTTGTCGAACCCCTTGTCGGTCGAAAGTCCAAGCGCGGCCACGACGGGCAATTCCCCTTCGACGCGCTGCTCAGCGTGGCGCTCGACCTGGGCATCGACGCCTTCCTCGCCTCGCCCCTATTTTCAGTGCTGGGCGACGGCGTATCCAAAAGCGAAGTGCTTTCCGCCTTCTACGCGACGCCGGTCAATCACGGGCAGCTGCGACCCGAACTGGAAGACCAACTGCGCCAATACCGAATCGTCAAACTCCACGACGACATCCCCTCGCGCCGACATTTCGAAGCCCGGCTTTACACAGGCATCTGCCATTTCGCCATCGCCCCCTTCCTAGGCCCCGACAAAAAGAAATGCCTCGGACCCGTAGTGCTCCACCCCCTCTTCCTATTCAAGTAAACCCAACCCAAGCCCCACAACCAAAGGAAACGAAGCCGCTTTCACTCAAAGCCCCTTCGTTTCCTTTTTTATCACCCAAACACAGTGCTGTCCACTAAAAATCAGTGAAAGTTCTTTGAAATTATTGTGAGTTAATTATTTGTAGAGATTTTTCGAGCGCGACGATTTGAATTTGTATCTTTGCAGGATAAT